>Ga0115002_10000024_pt1 | contig 182006 bp, 173 predicted proteins | sample ArcticOcean_MG_C_8_FD_89576 | JGI IMG/M metagenome (GOLD analysis project Ga0115002, IMG submission 89576) | Marine microbial communities from western Arctic Ocean - ArcticOcean_MG_CB11_86 | ecosystem: Environmental > Aquatic > Marine > Oceanic | place: Arctic Ocean: Canada Basin | collected... | reverse complement strand
TTCCCCACATCACGATCGCCGATGGAAGTACTACTACAGCCAGAAACCGCAGAATTGGGTGCTTCACAGGCGGTTACCGCGACTCGATACACCGTCGGTAGCGTAAACAGACGTTGTATGTCGGTGCGAAGTTTGGTTATCGTTTTCGGCTTGCACCCATCTCACCCTCGGAAAGTCCAATGAGAGGAATTTGAACGATTCTGTTGCTGTCGACGCCAAACGCATCCTTTTGCGTTATGGAGTGCCGATTGCTGTACTAGACAATGTTACCGATGAGCACCGGGTAGAACTTGCCCGTGCTATTGCAAAGACCACGCTGGCCGATCGTGAGCCGCGCCTCAAGGAGCTGCTCATAGAGCACGGCTACGTCGAAGCGCCGTGATCGGCAAGTAGCGCCTATGTAGAGAAGGCCGGAGGGCGATTCGCTTTCCGGTCCTTTTTATTCGGTGAAGAACTCGATTTCCCGATCGCCGTCGAGCGGGACCTGGATCCGCGCACGGATGCCGTCGCGCGCGGGTGTCGAGTCCAGTTCTGCGATGTCACCGTCCACCCGGGCGGAGGTTAGGCGTCCCCCGGGGAGCAACGGCTCCAGCAGCACCACCGGAGGCACTCGAGCCACCTTGGGTTCGAGTTTGAATCGGTGGATGGCTCCTTCGCGCTCGTAATGCATGCTGATTTGGGCGTCACCGAGTCGGAGTCCCGAGACGCCGAACGACGTCAGGTGCGCCGGGAAGGACGGTGCGAGGCGGGTCCGTCCCGAGGGCGCGTCAGGTAGGTAGCCGAGCAGCCCATATACGAGAGCGCTGAGTAGGGCCCCCGCTACGGGCGCGCCGATGCCCGTGGCTGCTTCCGCCCCGTCCCAGCTTCCGGGGCCTCCGGGGCCACTCTTGAGCCCTTCAGTGAGCGCTCCACGCCAGGCGGTCCAAGCGGTTTCCGGATAGCTGGGGAATTCAGCCCAAGCCGACACCATACGATCCAATTCGAGGCTTCCAGTAGGCGGGGGTGAAGCGCCGTGCCTCAGGGCTCCAGCGAGAAAGGCGATCTCTGTGCTGGAAGTCACCCCTGCCATGGGTAGGCGTCGTCGGCCCCCGACGGGAGCGATCTGCGAAGAAAGCCCACGGACGGATGCGATCTGCTCCGCGCTCTCCGAGTACCGAAGTGCATCGGCAATGTTGTCAATCGTGAGCGTCCCGAGGTCATGGTGATCGGCGCTCAGCCGTCCAGGTTCGAGAAGGAGCCCTTCGGCACGCTTGCGCACGTACCGTGCGTCCCCGGTACCAAGCCCGATTCGAGCCGCCAAGAGGTCGGCGAGTACCGGAGCTGGCCACGCCTCCTGCTCTCCACCGTTCTCGGCGTCCATGAGAAGTGCGAGTGCCCTTAGGGCAGAATCCTTGTCGCCACTCGCGAGTGCTCCCATGCCCGCCCAGAACGCATGTGGGGCGTTCGTGTGCCCCGCTTCCGTGACGGGTCCGGACAGTCTGCATTCGGCTAGTGCATTGCGGAGGCGGGTCGCTGCCCAGGCCACCCCGTCGTCGATCTCTGGAAGGCCTGTAACCGTGTAGAGCACATCGTCTGCGGGTGAGGTGGCTCGAACGGAGTGTGCGTTGACGTGCGCGACCGCATTGAAAGCGGAGCGCACTTGTTCGGGCCGGCCAGCGGCGATCACGAGTGTAATGACTCCATTCGGTACCAGGTCGTGTGCCAACTGCAGGCCTCGCCCTTCATCGGACGGGCGCACAGCCCAGGCCCCGTTCGCACCGTGGAGACCGACCGCGACACAGAAATCAGGATCCTCAGCATTGCGTGCGACGACCACGTTTCTATCCAAATTGTATTCGCCGCCGCCGTCACCAGAGGGCAGGTGCAGCTTCAAGCCAGTACCGGCGCCGCCGGACCATTGGACGGCTACCAGGGGGAGAGTCGGGGCCACGATCGCGGACTCGATACACATCCCGTTCGGCCCCGTGACCTCGCGACGTATCAACCCGGGGGTGGCTACAAAATTCACCGCAGAAGCGGCTTCTAGGGTGACGCCTTCGGCGACGATTCTTCCGCACAACGCGACACGGTCGAATCCGCCCCGGAGGTTCCCATCGGCGAAGCCGAACTCACCTTCGATAAGGAAGGGGGACGCGGCGGTGGTGCCAGACGCCGCCAACGTCGGCACCACCGCCCCAAAATCCGGAATCGAATTCGGAAGCTCAGGGAGGTCGAGCTCCGGGTTCGTTCGGTGGGTCACCCGATCGGGGTCCTCGTCTTCGCGAAGTCACCCGCCTTCACAATGGTGATCTTCTCCATGTCCAGCCGGTCACGTATCGCTTGGTTGACCTCCTCCAGTGTCACGGAGCGCACTCGCTCTTCCAACTCAGCGTCGAACAGGGTCGTGCGATCGAAGTACAGGCCTGATGAGAGAGCGGCGGACAGTGCGGAGTCCTGGGCTCGAGACAACTGAGCCCCTTCGAGCCAACCTTGCTGAGCCGTGGCCAATTCCTCCGCGGTGAATCCGTCACTCAGCACCTTTTCAAGTTCCTCGACGAACGCGATTTCGAGCGCCGCAGCGTTTTCTGGGGCGTAGATGGCAACTGCGGAGAATTGCCCCACGGGGTCGATTGGGTGACCAGAGATGCCTCCGCCCACTCCATAGCTGAGCCCGTCTTCGACGCGGACCCTGGTAGCGAGGCGCGAGTTCAAGATGCCGCCACCAATCATGTACCCCGCCATGATCAAGGCTGGATAGTCTGGATCTGTGTCACGCAGCTCGAAGTTCTGTTGTGCGATGAAGAATGCGTTTGCCTTGTCCGGTGTCTCGATCGTGATGTTGTCGGCTGGTGCGTCGTAGAAAGGAGACGCGATGCGCTGGTACGGACGCGGACTCTTCCAGTCTCCAAACGCCTCTTCGAGCGCGGCGCGAACCTCTGCTTCATCGAAGTCTCCCACCACGACGACGTTGCCGCTCTGGGGCCCCCAGAAGTCTTTGTAGAACGCTTTGGCGTCGTCGAGCGTGGTCGCCGCAACCGCGGCGATCGCTTCATCGATTGTCTCGGTGTAGTTCGGGTGTCCGACGGGCCATTGCTCCATATGCCGCGTCAGCTCGATCGAAGCCAGGGGCTGCGGCTCAGTCCGTTGTTGGTCCAGCCCGGAGAGCTGCTGGTCCTTCATGATGTCGAACTCGGACTGTGGGAACACCGGCTCGCGCACGAGCTCACCCATCATCGCGATGACCTCGCTCACGTTGTCACGGACGGTCTGGAACTGACCCACCGCTTGGGTCGGCCCCCCGCCCACGGAGCCCGAAGTCTGGAGGCGATCCAGGTCGTCTTGGATCTGCTGCCGGGTGCGGTTCACTGTTCCTCGCATCAGCATGGATCCGGCGAAGCCACCTGCTGTGCCTCGCCCCATGAGCGACTCTTCGTCCCCGAAGTGCAGACGGATCCGGACGTGCGCCACGTCGCCGCGTGTCTCTTTCGGCAGAAGTGCGACCTCCATGCCGTTGGAGAGCTCGAAGCGAGTGGTGCGGGCTTCGATGTTATCTGGTGAGGGGTCGAACTCCTCGCCCTGGGCCACCGCTTCGCCGCCTGTATACCCGTCGAGCATCGCAGCGATGTCGGGCATGTCCGGAATGTCTGCTCGGTCCGGATTCTCAGTCGGGTAGAAAAGGCCGACGGTGCGGTTGTCAGGCTTGATGTATGCCTGTGCTACGCGGTTCACGTCGTCTGCCGTGATTTGCTCGACGCGGTCGCGGTGGAGGAAGAAGAGGCGCCAGTCACCCATCGACGACCATTCGGACAGTTGGAGCGCGATCCCCGCGGACGAATTGAAAGCTTGACGCATTCCGTTCATGAGTGCCGTCTTGGCTCGGTCGACTTCTTCGCCGGTGACCGGGCTCTGGAGCACGCCCTCGACCGTCGCGTTCATGGTACCGAGAGCGTCGCCGAGGTCGTTTTCCGTCGGCACTACTGCGAACGTGAGGAGCGGACCTGCCTCGCGAAGCTGGAACGCCGAAGCCCCAGAGGCAGTGGCGATCTGGGTCTCGACCATCGCCTTGTAGAGGCGCCCGGACGGGGTGTCGCCCAAGATGAACGAGAGCACCTCGACCGCTGCGTAGTCCGGGTGTGACCCCGGCGGGACGTGGTACGAGCTGGTCGCGAACTGGATCTCACCGGAGCGTCGAAGCGTGACCCGACGCTCCCCGTCTTGAACGGGTTCTGCCGTGTAGGTCGGATAGAGCGTATTGCTTCCCGTCCGATCTGGAGTCGGGATCGCTCCGAACTTTTCAACCACGAGGTTGAGTGCCAGTTCGGCGTCGAAGTTACCCGCCACGACGAGCATCGCGTTGTCGGGCTGGTAGAATCTCCGGTAGAACGTCTGAAGCCGTTCGATTGGGACACCTTCGATATCGGAGCGAGCTCCGATCGTCGACTTCCCGTAGTTGTGCCAGAGATACGCGGTTGAGAGCGTCCTTTCCACGAGGATGCCAAGAGGGTTGTTCTCGCCAGACTCCATCTCGTTGCGCACCACCGTCATCTCGGAGTCGAGGTCCTCGCGCTCGACGCGTGAGCTGACCATTCGCTCTGACTCCAGGTCGATCGCCCATTCCAGATTGTCGTCGGAAGCGGGGAAGATTTCATAGTAGTTCGTTCGGTCGAAGATCGTGGTCCCGTTCGGCTGCGCTCCCCGTTCATTGAACTCCTGAGGGATGTCCGGATGGTTTGGCGTGCCCTTGAAGAGCAAATGCTCGAGGAGGTGCGCCATCCCCGTCTCACCGTACCCCTCGTGTCGTGAGCCAACGAAGTACGTGACGTTGACCGTGACCTGCGGCTTGCTGGGATCAGGGAAAAGCAGCACGCGCAGGCCGTTGTCGAGCCGGTATTCGGTGATGCCCTCAACAGAGGTGACGGGTTCGAGGCTTGCCGCGCTCTGCTGAGCAACGATCGGGGCAGGGGCCGCGGCGAGGGCCGTCGCGACAAGCGCACCCTGCAAAGGACGGGGAAGTCGGAAAGTCATTCTGGTCATGCTCCTCAGGCGGGGTCCTGTGCCCTGAGTGGGGCGGCTCTTAGTCTACACACGGGGAGTGCACTCTGTTCAGTCGAAGTGCGAGAGGTCGGCGCCCTCACGGTCGTCGCTCGTTGGTTCGTCAACCGGGCAGATTAAGCGTAGACTGGCGAAGAAGATCTAATCCTGAAAATGAAGACCGACATGACTGGACGCGCATTAACACTACTCGCTTCTCTGATTCTCCTGGCCATGACCAATGTGGCTGCTCAGGAGCGGACGATTCTGATTCGAAATGGTCGGGTACTCGACGGAAGCGGTAATCCGTGGGTCTACGCGGATGTGCTCATTCGGGGTGACCGGATCGAGGCAGTCGGGAAGCTCGGCAACGTACAGGCGGACGAGGTGATCGATGCCCAAGGCCTCTATGTGACGCCTGGCTTTATCGACACGCACTCCCATGCGGGGCCTGGACTCGCGTCTCCGGGCTTGAGTCACGGGGAGCCACTCTTGGCCATGGGCCTCACTACGATCTTCGCCAATCCGGACGGGGGTGGGTCGACGGACCTGGCCAACCAGAGATCAGAATTCCTGGAGGATGGCCTCGGGGTGAACGTTGCCCAGCTCGTGGGCCACGGCTCAGTGCGTCGCCAGATCATGGGGTCTGCCGACCGACATGCTACGGCGGATGAGCTCGAACGCATGAAGGCCATCGTCCGCGATGGTATGGAAGAGGGCGCATGGGGCCTCTCTTCTGGGACGTTCTACGTTCCCGGGAATTACGCCCCTCCGGAAGAAATCGAAGAATTGGCGAAGGAGGTCGCTCCCTTCGGTGGATCTTACACGAGCCACTACAGAGATGAGTCGACCTACAGCGTGGGTCTTATCGCCGCGGTGGACGAAGTCATCAACGTCGGGAGGGTAGCGGGCATCCCTGCAGTGCTCACCCACGTGAAGGCCCTCGGACCGTTCGTGTGGGGCTACGGCGAAGCGATCGTTCAGCGCGTGGAGCGCGCCCGGGCAGAGGGTGTGCAGGTCTTCGCCGACCAGTATCCGTACACGGCGTCGGCTACCGGGCTTGAACCGGCCTTGTTGCCCCGCTGGTCTCAGTCGGGTGGACGCGACTCACTCTTGGTACGGATGGCGGACCCCGAGACGATGACCCGGATCCGAGAGGGCATGGTCGAAGGACTCGCGCGCCGCGGCGGAGCAGATCGTATCCAGTTCCGGCGCTATCGGGTCGACGAGTCGATCGAGGGTCGCTTACTGAGTGACCTCGCAGAGGAACGAGGCCAGGACCCGATCGATACCGCGATTGACCTCATCCGAGCTGGGAGCGTCAGCATCGTGTCCTACAACATGAGCGACGCTGATGTCGAAACGCTCATGGCGCAGCCGTGGACCATGACCTCATCCGATGGGGACTTGGTGCCGATGGGTGAGGGTGTGCCACACCCGCGTACGTACGGGGCGTTCGCTCGGAAGATCCGACTGTACGTGAAGGAAAAAGGGACGGTCTCGCTGTCCCAGGCCGTGCGAAGCATGACGTCGATGCCTGCTCAGGTATTCGGAATGCAGGACCGAGGCATGATTCGCCCCGGGATGATCGCCGACGTTGCCGTGTTCGATCTCGACAAGGTCCGTGATGTGGCGGAGTTCACGGACCCGCACCACTACTCTGAAGGCATGGTCCACGTGCTGGTGAACGGTGAGGCCGCGATCAAGAACGGCACGTTTACCGGAGCCCGACCGGGTCGAGTCCTGCAGAAGAGGAGTCGAGGAATCTCCTAGAGACCTTCGGCTAGTTGCCCCAGCGGAACCCCGAGGGCTTGTTCTTGTCGTCTTGCGCGTCCGAGTCACCCCACTGAGAGCTTTGTGGGGCAGGCTTGCTGGGCGTCCCCTCGCCAAGCGAAGCCCGACGGGCGCGCTTGGGGCCGTCCGCGCCTGGTTTGTCGTCGGAGAATCGGAATCCAGATGGGTGCGACGGTGGTGTCGGGAGGGGCGGGGGCTCTTCGGTTTGTTTCCAATCAAAGCCCATGTTCTCCCCGGTCTCATCTGCACCCCAGTGGAACCCCGAGTCATGTGCGACCTGGCGCCCCGGGACGTATTCGGGACCGGTGCGACCCACGCCCTGCCATTCGCAGTCGGCGCACCAGCGAAGTGTCAGCCAACGAGCCATCGGACGGAGCCACAACGGTGCCACAATCCCTTCGGTGCGGTTGGTGCATTTCGGGCAGAACTGCGCCGTCGGGAATCGCTTTAGCCAGGACACCAGAATGGCGGCCCAAGTAGCGACGAGGAGAGTCGCCAGGGTGGTTGAGAGCATGACGTGTGAGAAGGGCCTGAGAAGAAGGACTAGTAAAGGATACGCGCGCTGCGCACGCTATCGCCAGGAAAAATGCGTTGCTAGGATTCCGCCACAGTCATCCCCCAGCGAGGAATCACCAGTTGAGCGACATAAGACGTTTTCTTGAAACGCACTACCGCCACTTCAATGCCCGCGAATTGGTCGAGGCCGCGAAGGCCTACGAAGAGCACGTCGATGCTGGCGGGAAGATGATGGTGACCCTTGCGGGCGCCATGTCGACGGCGGAACTCGGTATCATCCTCAGTCGCATGATTCGAGCTGGAAAGGTGCACGCGATCTCCTGCACCGGCGCGAATCTCGAAGAGGACGTCTTCAATCTCGTAGCCGCACAGGAGTACGAGATCGTCCCGTCGTGGAGGAGCCTCTCCGAGGGCGACGAACAGGCTTTGTACGATCGGGGCATGAACCGAGTCACCGACACGTGCATCCCCGAGACCGTCATGCGCAACATCGAAGGACGGCTCGTCGATTGTTGGGAGCGCGCCGCCTCCGCCGGTGATCGAAAGACACCCGCCGAATTTCTTTTCGAAGTCCTGGATGACCCGACGCTGTCAGAGCACTACCAGGGGGATCCTGCGCATTCTTGGATGTTGGCCGCGAAGGAGATGGACATTCCTGTGTTTGCCCCCGGCTGGGAGGACTCAACGACGGGTAACATCTTCACGGCGAACGTGATGGCTGGGAATGTGGCGAACCATACGTGTGTGAAGTCGGGCACTGAGCAGTTTCAGGCTTTGATCGAATGGTATGAGCAGCATCATGGAGGCGGGGCGCACCCGTCGGTCGGTTTCTTCCAAATTGGAGGAGGCATCGCGGGCGACTTCGCGATCTGCGTTGTGCCTTGCATCATTCAGGACCTGCAGCGCGAAGTCCCGTTCTGGGGGTATTTCTGTCAGATCACGGATGCACAGCCTTCGTACGGTGGGTACTCCGGCGCCCCGGCGAATGAGAAAATCACTTGGGGAAAACTCGATCCGTCAACGCCCAAGTTCGAGATCAACTCAGATGCCTCCATCGTTGCGCCGCTGGTCTTCGGGTACGTGTTGGGCGACTAGCCTGCACCTGCAAGAAGCAGGAGTTGCTCCGTCCGGAGCGCCCCCAAGGCCTGTTCGACGTCATCGCTGGCCCAGGTCACGACGGGCAACTCGGTCCCCTGGGGGCATCGAACAGCGATGGCGCCCGCGCCCGGGCGCCTTCTCGGGGGACGACGTAGTGAGAAATAGCGGCGCCGTCCTTCTTGTAGACGATCATTGCGCCGCGCCGTCCCGTCCCTCGATGGATGAATCACGGGGGGAGGGAAGGAACGGGTAGGTGATGCGATGACGCATTGATAGCTAGGGATCTACTCGAGACCGCGTCCACTTGGTCCTAGGAGATGGGGCCTGCCAGGCCCGCTTCTGCCACGACGAGTATGAGCGCACGTTGGATCGCGAGGTGGCCGTCGCGATTGATCCAGTACTCCTCCGGTGCGTGACCCGAGCCGCCGATGCCACCCTTGCCGATCGTGACCGCAGGGATGCCCAAGGATATGGGGATGTTCGAGTCTGTCGATGAACGTGACAGCTCGCCTTTCACCCCAAAGAGGGCCGTAGTGGCCAGCGCTCGTTGGACCAACGCAGCCGATGGGTCTCCTTCTCCACTCGGACGATCGCCGATCTTGGCAGGGTCCAAGGTCAGAGCCGGTCCGTCGCGCCGAAGTTCGTTTTCTTCGGCCAGTCCGCGCTCCATGGCCGCGAGGAACGCGCGTTCGATAACGGCGAGACTCTGCGGGCTGACGGAGCGCATGTCGACTTCCATCCACGTCTCGAATGGGATCGAATTCACGGAGGTGCCGCCGCCCATCCGTCCGACGTTGTAGCTAGTGCGGGGCCCGCTCCGCGTGAGTGTGTCGGCGGCGTTCTGAAAATGGCGTACCGCGCGACTCATTGCGTGGGCTGGATTGGCGAGCCCGAACGCGCCCCAAGAATGCCCTCCTGGGCCCGAAAACGTGGCGCGATATCGGACTGAGCCGAGGCCCATCGTTACGAGCCGGGCCAGGCCACCCCCGTCTACATCAATCCACACGTCTGGGGCGTCCGCGCCGTCCCGAAAGATGTGTTTCATGCCTCGGAGGTCGCCGAGGCCTTCTTCTCCTACGACCCCGACGAAGATGACGTCCTCGTTCGTCTCGATTCCTGCGTCTTCCATCGCCCGCAATACCGTGAGGACCACCACGAGCCCGCGTGTATCGTCCCCGATGCCGGGAGCATAGAGGGTGTCGCCCCGTTGCCGGACTGTGACGTCGGTGCCCTCCGGAAAGACCGTGTCGAGGTGTCCGCCGAATCCGATCGTGCGCGTGCCCGTTCGTCCCTTCCGGAGACCGATCACATTGCCGACCTCGTCGGTCCACACTGAGTCGGCTCCGAACTCACTCAGCAACTCGGCATAACGTCGACCACGAACTTCCTCCATGAACGGCGGTGCCGGGATTTCGGTCAGCTCGATGAGTCGTTCTATCGACCAGGCGTCAAGCGCCTCGACCAGTCCCATGGCTGCCTCGATCACGGGTGCGGCGGCGAGCTGGCGGGCCTCGTCCGTGTATTGCTGGGACGCGGTCTGGGCGGAGACGGGCGTGGCGGACGCTGCGCAGACTGCGCAGACTGCGAGTGATCGGATAGTGCTGAGCACGAGAAAAAACTCCGTTGGTCGAGGTGAACCCGAAAGTTTTGTGTCCGGGCTGTGTCCGGCAAGCCCACTGGGTGTAGTTCTAGTACGCCTCGATCCCTCTCCGGAAACGCCGGGCATCGCCCATTCGGGAGGTTCCGCCGGAGAATCGGATTCGATTCACTTCGAACGTCACCCGGAAGATCGGCGAGCCATCATGTCCGACCGGAAAGACGATCTCCGGCCGCCAAATGGTCCGGGACTCGGCGGGGAGTGCGATCCTCAGCCCAAAGCCGACGCTTCCGACCCAGTCGGTATCCGCACCGTACGGAGCATCTCCTTTCCATACCTGGCCCGCGTCAGCGAACAACGTCGCTCCCAAGCCGAGCGTCCTCCAGGAGGGCCAGCCGAATTGGATGCGATCCTCCAACACCAAGAGAAGGCGGGTACCGCCAGGGTGCGCGTCGTCCCGTAGAGATCGAACTCCGTCCCGGCCACCGAGTGACAGCTGAAACGGCATGGTAGTTCGCCAGCCCCCTCCCATGGACGCCTTAAAAAAGATCGTCTGATTGCGCAGCCAATCAGCTCTTGCCCACAGTGCGAGGTCGGTCTCGCCGAGAAGGTCTCGCCAGTCGCCCTTCGAGTATCCAGCTTCCCAGGTAGTCGAGAACCTGATGATGGATTGGCCGACAGGCACGGTCAGCGTGGAGTGCCACCTGGCATATGTGTCGTCTGCATCAGGGACTCCGTCGGGAACCAAGATTCCTAGGGAGCGACCAATAGTGAGTCCGCCAAGGAACCCGAGCGGAACCATTTCTCGTTCTCGTACGGCGTCGAGCCCTACGTATTCCTGGTAGCGATAACGACGGGTGCCCACATGGAGCGCGAGGCGCGTTGCTCCGCGCCCACCGACTTGGCGCATGACATCGTCCGAAAGGCTTGCCTCGCCAGTCGTCGCCCCACCGAAATCTTCATTCAAGACCAGTTCGGGCGCTCCAATCTGCTCAATGATCGTTCGATCCAGGCTTAGCCCCAGGACCCAAGATTTGCCCGGATCTCCTAGTCGAGTCGCAGCGGCGAGTTCGAAGTGGTTCCGCCGCATCGGGACCAGCACGTGAGAAACCGCGTCCGCTCCGCCCGTCGTGAAGCTGAAGAAGCGAGTGTCCCGATCGATGGTCTCCGATCCGGAAAATCGATTGGTCTCCCCCACAAAGCCCGCGTTGATCTGTTGGAAGAAGGATGACCCTCCTCGGCTTCGACCCACTCGTGCCTCGGCGTCTGTCCGCCCGAAGAAACGGGGGGTGAAGAGCCGGACGTTCTGATCACGAACCTCCCGCCGCTCTCGGTGTGTCACCTCGGCGCTTATGCCGTTCCCGAGAAAGTTCTCCTCGGTGGCCTGAAATCGTTCGATGTTCAGCCCGTCGTCATAGGAGAAGCCGAGGTCGATTTGAGTCGACCATTCATCTCGCGTGACGACGTGGACGATTTTGCCGACCCCGATTGAGTCGGTTGCGGTAACGCGAGCTTCCCCGAGGAAGGGGTATTGGTCCAGGAGGCGTTGTGACTCCGACAAGAGGAAGGGGTCGAAACAGTCGCCTTCCTCGAACACCAGCTCTCGTCGGATGAACGATTTCGTCGTCTCGATGTGGAGTAGATTGGCAGTTCTGAAGACCCACCGGAGCAGGCGAGGTTGGTCTTGGGTCGTGGGGTAGATCGACTGGTTGTCGATCGATATACGCTGGATGATGCCTTCCGAGCACACCGGGGCCTGGGCGTCCTGACTCCAAGCGGGCATCGCTGCCGCGAGAAGGACGAGCAGTGTAAGGCCGGAGGTCCGGAGGAGAAGTTGGATCATGATCTGGGTTAAGGTGAGGTGTTCAACGTATAAACGATCTGGGCCCTGGATGTTGCGCGTTCGTTTTGTCGTGCTCCGGTGCGGAGGCGTCGGACACTCCGGGAATCTCACACAGTGGGAATTCCCATTAGCTTTAAAGGCTATACACCCGAACGATACGCGCCGCCCACATGGTGGTGCCTGTAGGTCATAACTATGCCAATCCGCAATATCGCGATTATCGCACACGTCGATCACGGAAAGACCACTCTCGTTGACCAGATGTTCGTTCAGGCAGGGGTCTTTCGCGAGAATCAGGCCGTCCAAGAGCGCGTAATGGACTCCAACCCGCTCGAGCGTGAGCGCGGGATCACCATTCTCGCCAAGAACACCGCTGTGCAGTGGAACGATGTGAAGATCAACATCGTCGACACGCCGGGACACGCTGACTTTGGTGGTGAGGTCGAACGCATCCTCCGAATGGTGGACGGCGTTGTGCTCCTCGTCGATGCCGCGGAAGGTCCGATGCCGCAGACTCGCTTCGTGACGCGTAAGGCTCTGGATCTAGGCATCCTGCCCATGGTCGTGATCAACAAGGTCGATCGTCACGATTCCCGGCCGCACGAAGTGCACGACGAGGTGCTCGAGCTCTTCATGGATCTCGAAGCTACCGACGCGCAGCTCGACGCTCCGTTCTTGTATGCGGTAGGTCGCGACGGTTGGGCGTCTGAGAGCCCGGAAGTGACTGGGGGAGACCTCACGCCGCTCTTCGACAAGATCGTCGAATACTTCTCGGCTCCGCAGGTGGACCAGAACGGGCCGTTCCAGATGCTCGTGTCGACGCTCGACTACTCGTCTTATGTCGGCCGGATCGCCATTGGGCGTATCGAGCGAGGCACCGTGAGGGTTGGAGATCGCGTGGCGCTTCTCGCGCTCGGTGAACACGGCATGGTCGTGGATGGCTCGCAGGCCGAAGAAGCCCGTGTGTCGAAGCTCTACACCTTCAGTGGACTGGATAAGATCGAGGTCGAGGAAGCGAAAGCGGGTGACATCGTTGCTCTCGCGGGCCTCGAAGGCGTGGAGATCGGGAAGACGGTTACCGACCCCGAGCACCACGATCGCATGCGGGGCATCGCAGTGGAGGAGCCGACGCTTTCGGTCGACTTCACCGTGAACAACTCTCCCTTCGCTGGGCAGTCCGGGAAGTTCGTGACGACTCGTCAGGTCCGTGAGCGCCTCGTCAAGGAACTCGAGCGTAATGTTTCGCTTCGGGTCGAGGACACGGATCAGCCTGACACGTTTACGGTCAGCGGCCGTGGTGAGCTCCACCTTACGATTCTCATGGAGACGATGCGCCGCGAGGGTTTCGAGTTCCAGGTGTCGCGTCCGCGCGTTATCACGAGGAAGCACGAGAGTGGTGAGCTGCAGGAGCCGTACGAGGAGGCCGTGGTCGAAGTGCCGGCAGACTTGGTTGGCACCGTGATCGAGAAGCTTGGTGGTCGTAAGGGTGAGATGACCGAGATGCGCCCCATGGGTGATTCCGGCACGACGCGCCTCCGCTTCCGGATCCCGGCTCGCGGACTCTTCGGGTATCGCTCTGAGTTCATGACGGACACCCGCGGCGAGGGAATTCTGCACCACCAGTTCCACGCGTGGGGCGGTTGGGCTGGCCCGCTGAAGGGTCGCTCACGAGGCGTGCTCGTCGCGGATCGTTTGGGGAAGTCGGTCGGCTTCGCGCTGTTCAACCTTCAGGACCGCGCAACGATGCTCGTCGCGCCGGGTGTCGACTGCTACGGCGGTATGATCGTCGGTGAGAACGCACGTTCGGACGACATGGACGTCAACGTGAGCAAAGAGAAGAAGCTCACGAACATGCGCACGACGTCATCCGATGAGAACATCAAGCTTGAGCCGCCGCGTCAGCTTACGCTGGAGTTAGCGCTCGAGTTCATCGAGGACGACGAGCTCATCGAGGTTACGCCGGACAGCATCCGTCTTCGGAAGCGCGTGCTCGATCCGAACATGCGTAAGAAGGCGGCCAAGAAGGTGAGCCAGCTGGCGTAATGAGTTAGCCGGACACCCCGTGGCACACGGTGCCGGAGGACTCGCCGCTCTGCCACCAAACGACGTGAATGCGTCCCTATGCATCGATTCCGCCTTTGGTCTGCTGGCCGAAGAAGGTTCCGTCGGGGGCCGTGAATGTCGCGACATCGGTCGCCGTCCCGTTCGTAACCCGAACGACGCGCGTGGATCGGTGCGTCTGAGCCGTGATCACTGCGCTGTCGTCCGCAGCCAGGGCGAGGGTGGCCAGGTCGCGCGCACCGTCGTGTCCGATCTGGAAGTCCGTGATGTCCATGGCGTCGATGATCTCCAATGCTCCGGGTACGCCGTGTGCGTATCGGACCCAGCCATCCACGGCCTCGTTGATGAATGCCGCGTGGACCGTTCCGTCGCCAGCGACCGCAAAGGCCGGTTTGGTGCCCGCGCCGAATCGCGAGAAGGTCCACCCGCTACTGCCACTCTCCGCCCGATCGACCTCATTCTGTGCACCCGTTTCGAACGTGAACCGTGACCCGCTCCGTGAAGCGCAACCCATTGGCTGCTCAGCCTGGTTCCAGGTCGGTTGCAACACCCGGACCGGGGCCCTAGGATCGCGGCCCTGACTCATTCTGAGGGTGTCCAATGAACGTGAACACGGCCCGTGGCCTCCATCGATCTGCCCGCTCGTTCCTAGCTGCCGCGGTCGTCGCAGCAGTGCTGGCTCCCGCCGCCCAAGCTCAGGTGGCGTGGTCCCCGGCTGAGGAGGGGTATCCACGCACTGCCGCGGAGTTGAACGGGTTCACGGCGCACACTCGGCACCTCGAGATGTGGGACTACCTAGAGTCGCTTCGAGCGGCGTCTACCGAAATGCGCCTGGGGACGTATGGCGAGACTCGGCAGGGTAGAGAGTTAGCCTACGCCGTCTACAGTCGTCCGCTGGTGAGTGAGCCCTGGGAAGCATGGGCGCTCGGCCGGCCGATCGTCGTCCTGGCGGCGAACGTCCACGGCGGCGAGCGGACCTTCAGAGAGGGCTTGCTGGTTCTGATGCGCGACTTGGCCACGCCGGGCACCGCAGCCAACGACCTCCTCGACGAGGTGACGATCGTGATCGCGCCGCAGATCAATCCGGATGGATTCGAGGCGTCTGAGTTCGGTTCTCGTGGCAATTCGTGGGGCATCGACATGAACCGCGACTACGTGAAGCTCGAACAGCCCTCGATCGCCAACTACATCGCGAATGTGATCGGCGCATGGCGTCCGCACATGTTCGTTGATGGCCACAACGGTGGTTCGCGGCCGTACAACTTGAACTACCAGTGTCCCAGTCATGCGGATCCAGCGCCGGAAATCTCTCTCCTCTGCGACCAGGAGATCTTCCCAGCGATCGATGCCAAGTTGGAGGCGGAGGGCTACAAGTCCTTCTACTACACCGGCGGAGATGAGTACCAGTGGCGTGTTGGTGGATCACAGGCGCGCATCGGACGCAACTACGGCGGCTTCGTGAATTCGGTCGGGATCTTGTTCGAGGCGCCGAGTCAGCTCCTCGAGGTCGGGGCCCGCGCCGGGTATCTCGGTTATTTGGCCGTTGTCGAGTATGCGGCTGAACATGGGGATCGCCTCACCTCTGTCATTGATGCCGCGCGGGCCGAGACGATAGCGATGGGCGCTGAGCCACGCGGTGACATCACCGTAGCGATGGAGTACGGGCCGGAAGATTACACGGTCGACTACGAGCTCGTGCCTAATGGCGGGCGCGGCATCCCTCCGGGTGATCCGGTAGAGATTCAGCAGGTCACCGGCGCCCAGATCATGAAGAAGCCCGTCGTGCTGGCGACCCGCGAGCGCCCATGGGCCTACCTACTCCCTCGCGAAGCGAAAGATGCGGTCGCGATGTTGCGACGACACGGAATCACGGTCGAGCAACTGAGCCAGACGACGTCCCTGGAGGTCCAGGCGTACACCGTCGCCGGGGTCACCCACGAACGGGCCTACAATCATGCGGCGGCTACTAAGGTCGAAGTGGGTGAGGTCCTGACGATCCAAGAGACGTTCCCCGCCGGCACGTATGTCGTTCCCACCGCGCAGTACCTGGGCCGCTTGGTTGCGCACATGCTCGAGGTCGAGACCGAGGACAACGTCGTGTACTGGAATACGATGGACGGATGGATTCCGAGGGAAGCGACTCCCGCTGGTCGGGGCAGGGGTGGACGCGGCGGCGGGCAGGCGCAGGCTGCCAGGCCTCCCTTTGTGCCGATCTATAAGGTGATGGCGCCGGTGGCTTTGGGGACGCGAGTGATCCGGTAGCTGGTTCGGCGCGAGCCGCCCGTGCACGGCGAGCCGCCCGTGCACGGCGGTGCGGTCGGGTCGCTCGGCTCGGGGCTTGGGTTTGTCGGGTGATCTTGTGGCTGTGTCCGGGAGTCGGGGTTCGGCCTTCGCTCGCTTACGAAGCGTAGCTCCGATCCGCGACCACACCGCCGTGCACGGGCGGCTCGCGCCGCGCTGCGGCGCATCGGTCTCCACTGCTTGTTGGTCACCGGGCCCGGTGCTGGCTGGGGATCCTAGCAAGCCGGGCCCGCGCCCGAAGCACACCCACATCAACGCCGCGGGATCGCTGGTATGCCGCCGTTGGCAATGACTTCCAGCACCCGTTCGGATTTGGTACGGAGAAGGTCATATTTCTTCTTCGCTCCGCTGGCTCGCTGGCCGGGCGCTTTCATTGATGGAGTCGCAGTGGACGATCAGAGATTTCAGATGGCTCCGACCTTCGAGCGTTATCTCGAGGTCGTCGAGAAGAACAAGGATCTCTGGCGCGGCGTGTACGATCGTGTCCGACTACCGGACGACTTGGTCGCGGAAGCCCGGACCATTCCCGGAGATTGGTATCTGGTCGCGCTGTCGGAGGACTGGTGCGGTGACGCGGTGAACACACTTCCTGTGATCGCGCGTCTCGCCGATGAATCGGGATGGGACTTGAGAGTCATGTCGCGAGACGACAATGATGACCTGATGGACTCACATCTGACGAACGGACGTGCTCGCTCGATTCCAGTCGTGATCATCTACGACGACGACTTCAACGAGATCGGGTGGTGGGGCCCCCGGCCGGGGGAGATCCAGGCGTGGCTCATGGATGAAGGACTCTCCATGCCAACGCCGGAGCGTTATAAGCACGTTCGGCGTTGGTACGTGAAGGATCGTGGACGGAGCACACTTCAGGAATTGCTCGGTCTCTTGAATCGAGTTGCGTAGCACGATTGCTCTGCGGCAACACACGGCAGACTTTGTGGGGTCCGGATCGTTCGGTCCGGGCCTTTCGCGTTCTTCTACGATGTATGTCTGACTCGATCGATACCCAACCGTCCGAAATTGAAAACACGCCAGACGACTCGCACGAGCTCAAGTCCGACGCGACACGTGTACCCGTCAATCGCGCGGGGATCTTCGTGCTCGCATTCGCGTCTGGCTTCGCTGTCCTCACCATCGAAATTGCTGGCGCTCGACTGATCGCCCCGGTGTTTGGTTTGTCGGCGGTGCCTTGGACTGCGGTAATTGGAGTGATCCTCACCGCCCTCGCCTTAGGGAGTCATCTGGGTGGGCGGTTGGCGGATGCCGGGAAGGTGCCATTGGCGGCGGTGCTCATGGTCGCCGCGGTCACTGCCGCGTTCCCCATCGTCGGAGCGAGCTTCCCCTGGATGGCTCGAGATGTTCTCGGCTTCATTCCCGGCGCGGTGGTGAGCGCCTTGTTCCTCTTTGCGCCGTCGGTTTTGTGCCTCGGGGCCGTAGTGCCCTACCTGGTGCAGGCCGACACGCATGACCTGGGCAAGGTAGGACGACGGGCTGGCGACGTGAGTGCGGCGGCCACAGCAGGGTCGATCCTGGGATCCTTCATGACCGGCTTTGTTCTCCTGCCCATGTTCCCGCTACCGGTCCTCATGGGCCTGACTGCTGTGCTGATTCTCTTTCTGGCTGGCCTTGCTGGGGCCTTGCTCGGAAAGCGTGTTCCAGCCCAATTTTTGGTGTTGACGGGGCTCGGCGTGGGGACGTTGGCCGCCGCTGTTTCCCAACTTCCTGTGGACACGTTACTGAGGAAGCAGACCCTGTATTCGTCGGTCGCGGTTACAGAGCGGAACTGGGGTGACGGGGGCGGTGCCGTACGCGAGTTGTGGCAAAATGGCGGGTCCTCGTCTGCTGAGTACGTCGAGTCCGGGGCTCCGGCGCACTCCTATGCTCTGGCCAGCCTTCAGATTCTCCAGCCGGTGATGGATCGAGTGGAGTCGGCGCTGGTCTTGGGCGGGGCTGCGCTGTCGCTTCCCGTCGCGCTCGAGCGCGCACATCCGGATATGCGAATCGACGTGGTCGAGATCGACCCGGCGGTGACAGAGTTGGCGGAGGAGTATTTTGCGTTCCGCCAGGCCGACTACCCGACCATCCGAGTCATTCACGACGACGCACGAGTGTTCATGCGGTCGAGCGACACCAGGTATGATCTTGCCTACCTCGATGTGTTCGATCATCTGCTCACGGTTCCGTGGACGATGGTGACCGAGGAAGCTCTACGTGCGATGTCCGAACGCCTCGGACCTGAGGGCCTCTTCATGGCGAATGTGTTGTCGCCGCTCAGCGGGGCCGGAACCGCGTTCCTTGAACGATTCACCTATACGCTCGAGTCGGTCTTTCCGGAGGTCCGCATTTACCGCGCGAACCCGGGATACGGTCTGCATGTGACGCAGAACCTCATCATAGTGGCGGCGAGTCAGCGCTCGACATTACCAGGAGGCGAGTGGGTTGAGGCGCCGGTCGCTCCTGTTGGGCCACCGCTGACTGATGCCTGGGCCCCAGTTGAGTACCTTCAGGCAAAGATCTTCTTAGAGGGATTGGGATGGGAATGAAGTCGTTCAACCTCTTGGCCGAAGCCGAAGCCCTCACGACGCTCTGGTCTCCCAAGGTCGTCGGGCGTGTAAACGACTCCTTCGTGAAGGTCGCGAAGGTGCAAGGGGAATTCGTCTGGCATGCTCATGAGCATGAGGATGAGATGTTCCTCATCCTCAAGGGGCGACTGCGCATCGAGATGGACGAGGGTCCTATCGAACTCGGAGCCGGTGACGCGTTTGTCGTACCGAAGGGCATGCGGCACAATCCTGTCGCTCAAGAAGAGTGCTGCCTCGCGCTGATCGAGCCCGTGGCGACGACACACACGGGAGACGTGGTGACCGAGCGAACGAAGTCCATCGAAGAACAACTGAGAGAGAGCTGAGGCGATGTCGTTGATCTACAAGGATGGAGTTCCAGGCAACAAACATCCACTCAACGTTGTGGAGGTGGGTGACGATGCAGTCGCTAGTGTCGACCGCGTTGAGAGACCACCGCTTTTTGAAGTGTACATGCGCATGGCCGAGGAATTGGCGAAGCGGTCTACGTGTGCTCGGCTACAGGTGGGTACCGTGCTGACCGATGCCAACCTGGAACACGTCGTCTCGATCGGCTACAACGGCAATGTCCGGGGTTTCCCCAACCGGTGCGATTCGGACGAGGCCGGCAAGTGCGGCTGTATTCATTCTGAGATGAACGCCCTGGTTAAGGCGCCAGGTGAGTTACGGGACAAGGTCGCCTTCCTCACCGCGAGTCCCTGTGTCATGTGCGCGAAGCTGATGGTCCAAGCCAATGTGGCCTACGTCTTCTACCGCGAGACCTATCGGAATCCAGAAGGACTCGACGTATTGGACAAAGCAGGGGTTACGGCGGTGTGTTACACCCGCTGGAAGGACTCCTGGCGTTAGGGCGTTTTCGCCCGGTTGTTGAACGGGATCACAGCGATCGACGGAAGGCCTTCTTGGCTTCGGACTTCAGACGCTAGGCCGCCGGTTCGGAGCAGAAGCAGCGTTGCCACGACGCCCCACAGCACGAAGGCGAGGCCTGATCGGCAGCCGGTGAAGGCGTTCCGCCGTTGCCCGGCTCCGGGCTTTCGTCCGATGACTCCAATGTTGTGCTCGCAGGCTTCGTTCCGCCTTGGACGAACGCCGTCCCGAGGGCCGCCGGCAGCCCGATGATCAAGAGGACGAGTGCCATTCCAGGGAGCCATTCCGGGAGGTTAGCTGTCTCGACGACGGTATCCACGACCTGGAGCGCACCCCATGATGCCGCGAGGTAAATCCCCAGGACCTGCTACAGAGATCTGCGGTGGATGTCGTGGAGCAATTTCTGGGGATTGGGCACTGCGGGCATGCGGAGTTCGGGTGGGTTGCGGAGAACATGCGGGTGCCACGGGCGATCCTACAAAGGAGCGCGCTGACAACTGGTAAACATCTGCCTCCTCGTTAGCTTCCCCGGACCTTCCTTAGACCGATTTGTTGACACGAATGCCCCCCCCGCGCGCGGAGCATATTCTTTGAGCCAGACCGCTTCTGACGGTAGCGAGACTCCCTTCGGTCGCTTCTTCCTCCCTGGTCCGACGGAGGTCCGCTCCGAGGTCCTCGCGGCCCAGACCAAGGCGATGATCGGACACCGAGGGCCTGGTATCCAGGAAGTGATGGGGCCACTCCAAGAAGGCCTCAAGCAGGCGTTCTTTACGGCCCGGGCCGTCTTCATCTCTAGCTCTTCAGCGTCTGGCCTTATGGAAGCTGCGGTTCGGAATGGAGCTTCCAGCCGCGTGTTGTCGCTCGTGAATGGGGCCTTCAGTCAGCGCTTCGCTTCGATCGCGGTGGCGTGTGGACTCGAAGTAGACGAGGTCTCCGTTCCGTGGGGCGAAGCCCACGATCCTGCCGCTGTTGCGACTGCCCTCGAAGGTGGTGACTACGACGCGGTCACAGTGGTGCATTCGGAGACCTCAACCGGCGCGCTCAACGACCTTCCAGCCATCTCTACCGTTGTGAAGCAGCATGCAGACACGCTTTTGCTCGTCGATTCAGTCACAGGGTGCGGTGGGGCCGAGCTTCGCACTGACGCATGGGGGCTCGACTTCGTCCTGACGGGGTCACAGAAGGCGCTCGCGCTTCCACCCGGCCTGTCGTTCGGTGTCGCGTCTGAGGCGATGATGGAGCGTTCGGCCTCCGTAACTGGGAAAGGCTTCTACTTCGACTTGGTCGAGTTCCAGAAGAACATCGAAAAGCTCCAAACGCCTACGACGCCTGGCTTGAGCACGATGTATGCGCTTCAGGTCCAGCTCGATCACTTCGCGGAAGAAACCATGGAGGGCCGCTGGGCCCGCCACACCTCCATGGCCGAGCGCACACACGCTTGGGTTGCTGAGATGGCGGCCAATGGTCTGCCCCTCTCAGTCATGGCCCCGGAAGGGTATCGCTCTCCCACGGTCACTGCGGTTCAGCTGGGCGAGGGATTGAGCGGACCCCCGATCGTGAAGGGGATGCGAGAGCGGGGCTGGGTGGTTGGTGGGGGCTACGGGAAGCTGAAAGAGACGTCCATCCGAATCGGACACATGGGCGACCATTCGCTCGACGAACTGAACGAACTTCTCGAAGTACTGACCGAGGTGATCCGATGACGCCGACCTTCAAGGTGGTCGTGACAGACAAGGTGTCTGACACTGGTCTCGAGCCGCTTCGGGCAGACGCTCGTTTCGAAGTGATCAAGATCGACGATTCGTCTGACCCGGCCTTCGCCGAGGCTCTGAAGGATGCGCACGGCCTGGTCGTGCGGAGTGCGACCAAAGTCTGCGGCGAAATGCTCGCACAAGCGGAACACCTCCGAGTCATTGGCCGTGCCGGCGTAGGTGTCGACAACATCGACTTGGAGGCGGCCACGGAGCGGGGCGTAGCCGTTGTGAACGCTCCGGCGGGCAACACCGTCTCCGCGGCGGAACTCACGATGGCTTTGATCCTGTCGATGGTGCGAAAAGTCTCCGCAGCTGACGCGTCGATGCGCACCGGCGCGTGGGAGCGGTCGAGCTTCAAAGGGGTCGAGCTCCGAGGGCGGACACTGGGCCTAATCGGCGCCGGAAGGATCGGCGGTGAGGTGGCCCGCCGATGTGCAGCCTTTGGCATGAAGGTCATGGCGCACGATCCGTACCTGACCGCGGAGCGTGCTTCGAGGCTGGGCGTAAGCCGTGCATCGCTCGACGATGTCATTGAGAAGGCTGATGTGATCTCTCTTCACGTCCCGCTCACCGACGACACCCGTGGCATGATCTCCACGGAAACGCTTGGACGCATGAAAGACGGTGCGTTCATCGTGAACGTGGCGCGCGGCGGTGTCGTCGACGAGGCGGCGCTCGCTCAGGCGCTTCACGACGGGCAGATCGCGGGTGCGGCCTTGGACGTGTACGAGAACGAGCCTCTTGAAGATGGGAGTCCCCTTCGGGAGGCGCCCAACATTGTGCTTACCCCACACCTGGGCGCGTCGACGACGGAAGCGCAGGAACTCGTGGCCGTGGAAATCGCTGAAGCGGTGAGGGCCGCGTTGGCGGAAGGGGATCTCTCCCGGGCGCTCAACGCACCCGCCATCAGCGGTGATGCGCTGAAGGCGCTTATGCCGCTCTTCGATCTCGGTCACAAGCTGGGTCGGCTTGCATGCGCGCTGGCGCCAGGTGGGATTACAGGAGTCGAAGTGCGTTACGGAGGTGAGTCGGATGAGGCTGTGCAGCCCCTCACGTCGTATGTCCTGGTCGGATTGCTCGAGAGGGTTGTCGGGCAGGATGTGGTGAACTTCGTGAGCGCTGCTCACCTAGCCCGTCAGCGGGGCATCGGGATTTCGAGGGCACAGCTCGCGAGACACAAATCGTACACGGAGTTCGTGGAAGTCATCATCAAGGGTGAGAGCCAAGACTTCAGCGTCGCGGGCGCCCTCCTCGGGGAGGGACACCCCCGCATCGTGAGAATCGAGAAGTACCACGTGGACATTGTGCCAAGCGGAGCGCTCATCGTGCTCAAGAACCACGATGTGCCTGGAGTCATTGGCCGGGTCGGCACCCTCCTTGGGAACCACGAGATCAACATCGGAGAATACCATCAGTCACGGCTCTCCCGTGGAGGCGACGCGCTCGCGGCCATCGCGGTCGATGCGGACGTTGCACCCGATGTACGCGAAGCCCTGCTCGAACTTGAAGAGGTGTCCTCAGCAGTAGTGGCGCGGCTGGATTAGGACATATCTAGTGATTCCAGAGTCGGTCCGGATGGTTCTGGCCCGCAGCAGCCCACCCCGAATGAATCGATGCTGAGCGATCTCTAGATCAAGAAAGTGACCCGCTACTTCCAGGTGAACGACGCAGATGACGACGGCCAGATCGACGTCGGAGACTTCGAGCGGGTCGTGGAGAATGTTCGAATCCTGCGCGGAGAGTCCGATCACGATGGAGTGATCAGCAGAACGGAACTGATGAGTATCGCCGGTGAGTTCGATCGAGGAACCGACCCTGATGCTCCAGGCAACCTGCTCTTTGGGCCGTTCGGAATTTAATCGCTCCGCCCGTCGCGCGGCGAATAAGCCGGCCAGACGAAAGGGCGAGAGCTCTAGGGTTCGATCTGCTTCTGAAGTGCGTCTCTGATTATTTCGGCGGGGTGTTTCGCCTCTCTCCCGGTGCCGTCTGTGATCTGAGCACGGCAGCTCGTACCGGCAGCGACGATCGCTACGTCGGGGCCGGCCTCCCTAACGGCGGGGAGGACATCGAGTTCTCCGATCGCCATTGAGACCTCGTAGTGTTCTTCGTGATATCCGAACGCTCCAGCCATCCCGCAGCATCCCGACTCGATCAACTCGGCGTCGAAGCCAGGAATCCGGTTGAGTAGCCGTGCGGTGACGTCTGCGGACCCCGCCGCTTTTTGATGGCAATGTCCGTGGACCTTGGCGGACCCATTCTGTTCGACGAACGGCAACGTGATACCGGACTCCAGGTCGGCATCGATTGCCTCCTCGAAGAGGATCATGTTGTCCGCTACTCGACGGGCGTCCTCCGTGGGGATGAGGCGAGGAAGGTCTTCCTTGATGGTGTACACACAGCTGGGCTCGAGGCCCACCACCGGTATGCCGTTGGCGGCGTATGGCAGCATCGCGTCGATGACTCGGTGACCTTCCTCCCGTGCTTCGTCGAGTAGCCCGGCGCTGAGGTACGTGCGGCCGCAGCACAGAGGGCGACCTTTGGCCCGGACGCCGCCGGACGTTTGTCGGGTCTGGGAAAGCACGTCGAGGGCGGCCCGCGCGACCTCGGGCTCGAACCAACGCGTGAAAGTGTCGACGAAGAGTGCCACGGCGGGGAAGGCATCTCCCGGGCCGAGGGCGCCGTTGGCCTCACTCTCTCGCCAGGGGTGCGAGGACCACTTCGGAAGGGGGCGTCGCGAGGAAATCCCGAGCCGCGACTCGGCCAAGCCCCTAAGCAGCGAGTTGGCGCCGCCAATATTCACGAGCGGCGCCAGGCGACTGAGCATGGAGGCTCGTCTAGGGAGATCTGCGAGAAGGCGCTCGCGCGCCGAGATTCCGTGCTTCCGGTTTTGGTGGTGGAGCCATTCGAGCTTCAGCGACGCCATGTCGACGCCGGTCGGACACTCGCGTTTGCAGCCCTTACAAGAGATGCACAGCGACATGGCCTCGGCCATTTCGGGCGAATCGAGTCCGTCCTCTCCCAGCTGTCCGGTAAGCGCGAGCCGGAGGGCGTTCGCCCGCCCTCGGGTCGAATGTCGCTCGTCTTGCGTGGCACGGAACGACGGACACATCACGCCCGGATCCGACTTTCGGCATGCGCCGTTGTTGTTGCACTTCTCCACTGCGGAGAGGATCCCGTTGTCCCCGGACCAATCCAACACGACGGGGAGAGCCTTTTCGGCCCGCCCCGGAGCGGACTCCGCGTACGTTTCGTTGTACCGGAAAAGGCTCCGGTCATCCATGCGCGGTGGGTCGACGATCTTTCCAGGGTTCATGAGCCCGGACGGATCGAAAGTGTGCTTAACATCAGCGTAGAGCGTGGCCATGCGGTCCCCCAGCATCGTTGCGAGGAACTCTGATCGCAGTAGCCCGTCGCCGTGCTCACCAGAATGTGTGCCTCCGTATCTGCGCACGACCTCGTGGGTCTCCTCAGCGATGGCACGCATGCTGCGGATGTCCTCCGGGTCCCTGAGGTTTAGGGCAGGACGTACGTGCAGACACCCAACCGAGGCGTGTGCATACCAGGTGCCCGTGGAGCCGTGGCGTGCGAAGATTTCTTCGACGCTCGTTGCGTACTCGGACAGATGCTCGAGGGGGACGGCGCAGTCCTCGATGAACGAGATCGGCTTCTTCGGCCCCGCCATGGACATGACGATGTTGAGGCCGGCCTTCCTCACGCTCCACACAGCGGCCTGCATGGAGGCCGTCTCCGCCCGAACCACTCCGCCGGGATAGCCGAGTTCGCCCAGGAGATCCGCGAGCTGCCTCAACTTCCCGGAGAGGTCGGCACCGGCGGTCTCTTCCGCGAACTCCACGAGCAGGAGCGCCTTCGGGGCTCCTACAACGAAGGTCGACAAGGCGGAACGGAACTCCGGTCGCTCGGCCGCGAGCGTCAGGACGTTCTCGTCTACCAGCTCCACGGCACTGGGCGCGAGCTTGACGATGTGCTGCACCGCATCCAGGGCCCCCAGCAGAGTGGGGAAGTGGCACACGCCCAAGACGCGGGTCCGCGGCACAGGGGCGAGGCGTAGTTTGAGTTTGGTGAAGAAGGCGAGCGTCCCTTCCGAGCCCACAAGGAGCTGCGCCAGGTTTTCGTGCGCCGGAGCGAGGCGATCGACGGCGTAGCCGGCGACGTTGCGCATGGTATGGGGAGTGGTCCGGGCGATCTCGTCCGCATCCCGTGAGTACAGGGCCCGAAGTGCGGCGAGTTCGTCAGGGATGAGCGACGCCTCAGAGCCGCCTTCACCCAGCCAGAGGCGGCGCCCGTCCGGTAGCACGGCTTCAACCGCCGCGACATTGTCGATCATCATCCCGTACTTCAGAGACCGAGATCCGGCGCTGTTATTGCCCGCCATGCCTCCCAGGGTCGCACGGTTACTGGTCGACGGATCGACCGGGAACCAGCTGTCGTCCGGTTTCAGGGCCGAGTTGAGGTGATCCAAGACCAGCCCTGGATCGGCGTCGACGTGGTCCTCTCCCACGACTTCGAATGCCGTGAGGTGGCGACTCACGTCCACGATGATGGCCCGGCCCACGGTCTGTCCGCACTGAGACGTGCCGCCGCCGCGCGGAAGAACAGGGGCGCCCTCCTCGCGGGCGACCGTCATGATCGCTTCTACATCCTCAGCGGATCTCGGAAAGACCACACCCAACGGTTCGATCTGATAGTGAGACGCATCAGTCGAATACAACCCGCGAGTAAATGCGTCGAAACGAACCTCGCCCCGGATCGCACCGCGGAGTTTTCGTTCAAGGCCTGCGTCGCCGGGTGCGCGATCGGTGCTCAGACGGCTCATGGGTGTCGGGGCGTGGGGTACCGTGTAAGTTGGCTTTTCTCTTGGGCGGCAACGTATGCCACCCTACCCACAGTCGCACCTGAGCCAAGTACCGTGACCTACCGCAGCGGACGCCACTTTCTGCAGCTCCCCGGCCCGACCAACGTGCCGGACCGGGTGTTGCGTGCGATGTCCCGCCCGACCATCGACCACCGAGGCCCGGAATTCAAGGAACTCACAGGTCGGCTCTTAGCGGAGTTGAAGTGGCTCTTTCGGACCAAACACCACGTTCTCGTGCACCCGTCGTCCGCGAGCGGAGCCTGGGAAGCGGCGATCACGAACACGCTTTCGCCTGGAGACCGGGTCGTTGTCTTCGATCAGGGCTTCTTCGCGGAGAAATGGGCGACCGTGGCCGACCGCTTCGGGCTCATCGTCCAACGTGAGCCCTGGGAACCGCGTCGTGGCCTCGCGGCCGCCGCAGTGATCGACGCTCTGCGCGCCGATCACATCAATGCCATCAAAGCGGTGTTTGTCGTTCACAACGAGACGTCGACGGGTGTGACCAGCGATGTCGAAGTGATTGGTACGGCGATGCAGGAGTCGGAACATCCCGCCATGCTTTTTGTCGATGCGGTTTCGTCTCTGGCTGCCACGGACCTCCAACACGACGCTTGGGGCATCGACGTGACGGTATCCGGATCGCAGAAGGGGCTCATGCTTCCTCCGGGACTGGCATTTCTCGCGATCGGGCCGCGGGCGCTCGAGGCACGAAAGGCCGCGACGCTCCCTCGTTCGTACTGGGATTGGGACGACCAGCTCGCTGCGAATGAGCAGGGGACTTACCCATACACGCCCGCGACGAACCTCCTTTACGGACTTGAAGAGGCGCTCGTTATGCTGCGTGAGGAAGGGCTCGCCAACGTGTTTCAGCGACACGCACGTCACGCGCGGGCGGCCCGTACGGCGGTCGCTGCGTGGGGCCTCGACACCTTCGCGCGGAATCCGCTCGAGGCGAGTAACGCCGTGACGGCAACAGTGATCCCGGACGGCTTCGACGCCGACGAACTGAGAACGCTGATTCTCAACCGATATGACATGTCGCTGGGGACAGGGCTCGGGCCCTACAAAGGCAAGCTCTTTCGCATTGGGCACCTGGGTGACTTCAACACACTGACGCTTATGGGTGCACTTGCTGGCATAGAGATGGGACTGGCTCTGGCCGGGATCCAGCATCAGCCGGGGGGCGTGCGCGCTGCCATGGATTTCCTGACTACTGAAGGTGGAGGGACGTGATGTCTCGGTTCCGCACGGTGGCGACGACCGCCGCGTTTGTGGCGATTTCGCTCGGTTCCATAGGATGCGTCGCTGAAGGGGACGGTGGGCCGATCGAGCTCAAGTTCGGACATGTCGGGGAGCCGGGATCGCTCTTCGCTCTCTCGGCGGAAGAGTTCGCGCGCCGAGCGAACGAACGTCTCGACGGCTATGAGGTCGTTGTTTTCGGTTCCAGTCAGCTGGGTGGTGACGAACTTCTGCTACAGAAGATCAAACTGGGCACCGTCGACTTCGCCCTCCCGTCCACGGTGATGTCGTCCCAGATCGATGCGTTTGGCCTGTTCGAGATGCCCTATCTCGTCGCGGATCGGGAGCACATGAGGGCCATCGAGGAGGCGGTCGTATGGCCTGACCTCGCACCGCTTGCGGAGGCCGCGGGGTATAGAATGCTCGGTGTCTGGGAGAACGGATTTCGCCATGTGACGAACAATGAGCGGCCCATCACTGCTCCGGCCGACTTGGCGGGCATCAAGCTTCGCACTCCCCGCGGAGTGTGGCGGGTCAAGCTCTTCCAAGCTTATGGAGCCAACCCGACGCCGATGGCCTTGTCCGAGGTCTTCATTGGGTTGCAGACCGGTGTGATCGACGGACAAGAGAACCCGCTCGCCCAGATATGGGGCTCCAAGCTGTACGAAGTGCAGGACTACTTGTCCATGACGGGCCACGTGTACACTCCGGCCTACGTGGTCGTGTCTCCGAGTCATTGGGATCGGTTGTCCGACGATGCCCGCCAAATCTTGGAAGAAGAGGTCCGGTCCACGCAGGCGTTCGTACATGAGACGGCGGCCCGGTTGGATACGGAGTTGCTGACGTCCGTCCGTGATGCCGGCGTGGAGGTGAATTCGCCGGAGCGTGCGGCCTTCGTGCAGGCGAGTACGGGGCTCTACGAGGAGTTTGACGCGACCGTGGAGGGCGGCGGAGACTTAGTCCGGCGCGCCCTCGACTCAGGATCGAATTGACCCTCACTCGCTCCAGCCACTCGTGAAACCAGCCGTCTTCCGAAGTCGACTCCGGGTCTTCCTGGAGACGATCGTTCTGGTACTGATGGTGGCTCTTGCCGTCATCGTTGTGGTGGGCGTCGGGTTCAGGAAGGCGGGGGCGTCACTCGTCTGGTACGACGAGGTCGCCTCCATCATGCTCGCCTGGCTTACCTATTACGGAGCCGCTCTCGCTGCCCTGAGTCGATCGCACATCGGCATGCCGACGCTCGTCGACAAGATGCACGGCAACCTCAGGAAGGGCGTCGTGCTGTTCGGCGAAGTCGTCGTGATCGCGTTCTTCTCCGTGCTAGCCTGGGCGGGCGTACGTGTCCTCTCCGTTCTGGGAGGGACTACGCTCGTGTCTCTTCCCTGGGTGCCGACCGCGGTCGCTCAGTCGGTGATTCCCATTGGTGCGGTGCTCTTCATCGTCTCGCAATTGTTGTCGCTGCCAGATGCGCTGAGGGAGCCAGTCGCTGAGCCCGACGAGGAGTTCGCGTATGTGGCGACGGCCGAAGCTGACGGGCCGGCGAGCTCTGGAGCCGACGCATGAGTCTGCTCGGAATCGGCTTCGTGTTGCTGTTGTTGGTGGTTCTCGGGATCCCGATCGCGATCTCTCTCGGAGCCGTGGCGGTGCTGGCCATGATCACGGGGCCCGGTGGGATAGGTTCGCTACCCAACGTGGGTCTCGTGATGTACAGCGGGTCCACGTCCTTCCCGCTCATCGCGATTCCGCTCTTCATCTTGGCCGGCGCGATCATGAATGCGTCGGGTATCAGTACGCGATTGATCAACTTTGCCTCTGCGTTGGTCGGTTTCATCCGGGGCGGTCTGGCGATGGTCACTATCAGCGCCTCGCTCTTCTTTGCAGAGATCAGCGGATCGGCTGTCGCGGACGTGGCGGCGCTCGGATCGATCCTGATCCCAGCCATGAAACGGAAGGGATATTCGAAGTCGTTCGCGGCGGCAGTGACATCCTCGTCTGCGACCCTCGCGGTGATTATCCCTCCGTCGATCCCGATGATCCTCTATGGGGTGATGTCTGGATCGTCGATTGTCGAACTCTTTGTTGCTGGCATCATCCCGGGGGTCCTAGGCGGCCTCATGATGATGTTGGTCGCATACATGTTGGCCCGGAAACATAATTTTCCTAAAGAGCAGATGTTCAAGCTCCAGCGCGTTTGGGAAACGGCTAGGGAAGCGGCGTGGGCCCTTACACTTCCGGTCATCATCCTGGGCGGGATCTTCAGCGGATGGGTTACCGCCACGGAAGGCGCAGGGCTGGCCGTCGTGGCGGCGATGTTCATTGGCGGTGTGATCTACCGAGAGTTGGACCTGCCGCATCTCAAGAAGGCGATTCTAGAGGGCGGCACGCAGACCGCCGTCGTGATGCTGTTGGTGGCTGCGTCCGCGCTGCTCGGGGATTACCTGACGGAGGTCCGGGTACCACAGCGAGTGGCGGAGGGCATCATGGGTATGACCCAGGACCGTTGGGCCATCCTGCTTCTGCTGAACGGCTTCTTCCTCGTCATTGGGCTCTTCCTTCACTCTGCGGCAGCCATCATTCTGGTCGTGCCCATCGTGATGCCGTTGGTAACGGCTGCAGGCATCGATCCTGTACACTTCGGACTCGTTGTGACGCTCAATCTTGGCATCGGGCAACAGACGCCGCCTGTTGCCTCGGTCCTCGTGACCGCGTGTTCCGTCGCCAAGGCGGACATCTGGCAGGTGAGCAAGGTCAACGTGTACTTCGTGGCGGTGCTGCTCGCTGTGCTTCTGCTCGTGACCTACGTTCCGGCGATTCCGATGTTCCTCGTGGAGATGTTCTACCGATGAGCACAAGAGTCCACGTAACGATCGACGCAGGCATCGCCGAGATCCGGCTCGACGGCCCAGACAAGCACAACGTGCTTGGTATCGCTGGTTGGCGGACCCTGGCAGACGAGTTCGAGATGTTGACGAAGAATGCGGACGTTCGGTGCGTCACGATCCGAGGTGTGGGTGGGCGCGCCTTCTCAGCCGGATCCGATATCTCGGCCTTCGAAGCTCAACGAACTGCACCGGACGACGTGAAGGGATACTCCGACGCGATCGGCACGGCGCTCCAGGCCGTTTGGAACTGTCCACACCCAACGATCGCCATCGTTCAGGGACTCTGCGTGGGCGGCGGCCTAGAGATCGTCACCTGCTGTGACGTTCGAGTATGCGAGGCATCGAGCCGATTCGGAGCCCCCATCAATCGGCTCGGCTTGACGATGTCGTACACGGAACTCGATCCGCTGGTGCGGCTGATCGGAGCTGGGGCGGCGCTCGATCTTCTCCTCACGGGGGAGCTCGTGCCTGCGGCCGGAGCACGGCGTATCGGGCTCGTAAATCGCGTGGTGCCGGATGGTGAGGTCCGGACGCGCGGTCGTGAGTTGGCGGAGCAGATTGCCGCGGGTGCTCCTCTGGTGAATCGTTGGCACAAGAAGTTCATCCGCCGGCTCGAGGACCCGACGCCGCTTAGCGATGCCGAGCGCGCCGAGGCACACGACGCCTTCCAGACGGACGACTACCGTGAAGGCCGCGAAGCGTTCGTGGAGAAGCGTAAGCCGACGTTCACCGGAGAGTAGGTCCATGCTGTCGGCACTATCCGGAGTCCGAGTCGTCGAACTCAGCCACATCATGGCAGGCCCTGTCTGTGGGCTCCTTCTCGGCGATCTGGGTGCCGACGTCATCAAGGTGGAACGTCTCCCTAATGGGGACGGCACGCGTGGATTCGTTCCGCCAGACGTAAAGGGCGAATCTGCGGCGTTTATGATGCTGAACCGAGGGAAGCGTGGGGTTGCTGTGGACCTGCGTTCCGAAGAGGGGCGGTCCGTGGTACGCCGGTTGGTAAAGGATGCCGACGTGATCATCGAGAACTTCCGTGCCGGAACGATGGAGAAGATGGGGCTCGGCTACGATGACCTATCAGCCATCAACGAAAAACTGGTCTACTGCCAGATCACGGGATTCGGCTCGACGGGACCGATGTCGAACCGAGGCGGCTTCGACCTGATCGCTCAGGGTTATTCGGGGCTCATGAGCGTGACCGGAGAAGGGCCGGGACGAGCACCCGTGAAAGTGGGTGCTCCGGTGACCGACATTACTGCGGGTATTCTGGCGGCATTGGGCGTGGTGTCCGCGCTTTTTGAGAGAGAGCGGACAGGGAAGGGGCAGCACGTCGACACGTCCCTTTTCGAAGCTGGAATCACGCAGACGTTCTGGCAGAGCGCGATCGCGCTCGCAAGTGGAGTGTCACCGGGCCCCATGGGGTCGGCTCACCCCCTCGCCGCGCCGTATCAGACCTTCCCGACGACCGACGGGTGGATCAACGTGGGTGCCTCCAACGAGGCGACTTGGGCTCGCCTCACCGAGGCGCTGAATGCGGCCGAGCTCCGCGAAGACCCGCGCTTCAGCACCAATGCGGACCGAATGGCACACTTGGACGACTTGGTCCGTGTGCTTGCGCCGCATTTTCTTGATCGCTCCACAGAGAGTTGGCTGGAACGGCTTCAGGACGCGGGCGTTCCAGCCGGCCCGATCGCCTCCGTCGGAGAGATGCTCGAAAATCCCCAAACGAAGGCCCGGGGCATGGTGATCGACGTCGAGCACTCGTCACTCGGTTTGGTACGTTCGCTGGGTTTCCCAGTGAAGATGTCGGGATCCGGTCCTACGGAGGACGCGGAACCGCCCCGGGGCGCTCCACTTCTAGGGGAGCATACTCGCCAGGTGCTGGCCGAGGCTGGCTTCACGGGTATGGAAGTGGATCGACTGATCGGAGCCGAGATCGTCCGCTAAGGCTCGATCAGTCGCCACCACGCTCCGGTGAGCCCGAGCTCATCGAAGATCGCCTGTCCTGCCTCGGCGGAGAGGCCTCGCCACCCCGCCTCTAGGCGTCCTGAGTACCAGGGTTGGGCGATCGCCCACATCGTCGCGAAGTCGATCATCACTCCGAACCCATGTCCGGTGCGTTCGAGCCATGCCGTCACGTCCCCTTCCGACCGGAAGGCAAGCATGTTGCTTCACGTGAAGCCAATGTTGGCCCACGCGTCTCTGATGGGCACGACCATGTGGATGACGCCGTCGTCTCCCGCGAGTTCACCGTCTCGAATCCCGAACTCCATTGCCGTACCGCTCTCCGCACACCGCGTGCGAATCCACCCGTCCGTGCCGGCGATAGCAGGCACTCCGAACGCATCCCAAGCGCATGGGGCGTAGGTGGTCATGACGGGAGTCTCTACTGGGTACGCCGACTCCACGTCCGAGTAGGGATTCGCCCACCAAACGCCCGATCCGTCCGGATGTGGCGCGATCTGATACGCTTGATGCAGTCGTTCGAGGGACTCGGCCATCCGTTCAGGGGTGCTCTCGAAGGTCTCGGCCAAATCCCTTAGGCTGGGAGCTTTCCCCGTCGCGGCGAAGCTCTGGTACACCGCTGTCCGCACGAGCCAATCAATGTCCGTAGGCGGGGTCATCGGATCGCACGATAACGCCGCAGAATTTCGATGGTCTCGTCGAGGGGGAGCGCTTCAACCGTTCGCCCGTTGCTCGTCACGGTCGTGGCCTTGAGGAGCGAGTTGTACACGGCCTCCTCGGTGGATTCCACTGCAGCCTCGAAGAGCCCGCTCATGCTGCCGTTCGCCAGGTCGTCGAATGTATGCTCGCCGGGAGTTGTCGAGCGACGGACACCGTTGGCGGTCGAGAATGCGATGACGTAGTCCCCAGATCCGTTGCTGGCATACGAACCGGTCCGAGCTAGTCCCATGATTGCGCGGGCTGCGAGTCGCTCGAGGTTTCGGGCTGAGAGAGGGGCGTCCGTGGCGACCACCATCATGATCGAGCCCCACTCCTGGACGTCGGCTTGCGGGTCGTAGTCTTCATCGTGCCCCACCTGATTGGCGAAGGCGTATTGGCCGAGCTCAACACCCACCGGAGCTCCTCCCATCTGGAGGATGCCACCGAAGTTCGATTGAACGAGAACCCCGACCGTATAGCCGCCCATCCCTTGGGGAAGCACCCGGCTGCTGGTGCCGATTCCGCCTTTCCAACCGAAGGCAGACGTTCCTGCTCCTGCCCCCACGACGCCTTCCTCTACCGGGCCGTCCGTGGCGGATTCGATTGCGCTGACGACGTGAGCGGGTTCGATCGGGCGGTTCCGAATGTCGTTGAGGCCACCGTCGTTGGTCTCACCCACAACAGCGTTCAGGGATTGGACTTCTTCCATGCCGTCCAGCCCGAGCATCCACTCGACCATCGCGTCGGCCGCTTTCCAGACGCAGAGCGTGCAAGTGAGCAGGATGGGCGTCTCGATTTCGCCGAGTTCGCGGATCTGCGTGACCCCGAGGAGCTTCCCGTAGCCGTTCCCGACATGGATCGCAGCGGGCACTCGGCTGAGATATGGATTGCCCCCGTGAGGGATGATCGCCGTAACCCCGGTCTGGACGCGCACGCCATCTGAAACCGTCGTGTGCCCGACTCGGACTCCGGCGACATCGGTGATCGCGTTGTGCGTGCCGGGAGTGAGGATGCCGACCGAGAGGCCGATGTCGCGGGCGCGAGGGCGGTCATTGCTCTGACCGGCGACCGCATTGGCCAGAAGGGTGAGAGATGACACTGCGAAAACCAGCGCGAAGGTGAAGCGGCGCACGGTGTGTCCTCCGGGTTTGCGACTGCGGCCAGCGAACAGGGGTCGCTCGCTCTTGCTCCTACATACGAATGGTGTCGAACAGCATGAGCACCAACAACAGGGGGTGGTATAACAGAGAGCCGAAGAACACGCGCCGGGCCGTTTCTTCTGTCAGGTCTTTCGCAGCTCCCACCGAGCGCGCTAAAAAGGCCAGGCCCAGAACCACGGCTCCGCCCGCGTAGATCATGCCGGTGTATCCGAGGATGGTCGGAGCCAGACTCACCGGAAGCAGTAACCCGGTTGCCACCACCATGTGTCGACCGATCACCTTGGCGCCGCCCTGGGGGATCAGCTTAAAACCGACTCTCGCGTAGTCCTTCTGGAGCATCCAGGCGAGGCCAAGCACGTGGGGGAGCTGCCACAAGTAGCCGATAGCAAACATCCATCCACCGGCTGAGTTGAAATCGCCCGTTCCCGCGGTCCAACCGATCAGCATTGGCAGGGCGCCGGGAAACGAGCCGGCGAGTGTCGCGACGTACGACCGCGATTTGAGGGGCGTGTATACCAGGTGGTATATCGCTGCGCTCAATCCCGCGAGCGCTGCCGGCACGATTCCGACGAGCGTTCCTAGGTAGACTAGGCCGCCCACCAGAAGCAGGACCCCGAACACCAGCGCCTCGATCGGCTTCAGCCGGCCGGTGGGCAACGGCCGGGTTCGGGTCCGGTGCATCACCGCATCGATGTCACGCTCCACGTACTGGTTCAACGTGAGTGCCCCGGCGGTCGCGATGCCGGTACCTAGCATCGTGTGAATCGCGAAGAGCATGTCGATCGTGCCGCGTGACCCCACGAAGGCGCTGACTCCCGCCGTGATCATCACGTACCCCGCGATTCCGGGCTTGGTCAGCTCGTAATAGGCGCGCAGGCGCGAGTCAGTCGCGGTGTCGGGCTCGGTCGTCGGTTCGGTCATGAATCCCTAGAAAGAAGAGCCGGCGACCCCCCGTCGGGAGGTTGCCGACGAATGGGGTAGCAAAATCTACCGAGGGCTATTCCGACCGCAATGCCCTGACGGGGTCCACACGGCTGGCTTTGTGAGCCCGGAGAACATGGTGATGACACACCAATCAGCCGGAGCCGAGATACTACATACCGATGCAGTTTCAATGAAAGTTGCGAGTTCGGGCCTGTAGTGTCCGAAACACCCCCGCGTACGTCTCTGTAGTATTAGGTGGATGCACGTAAGACCGGACGGACATGAAAGCACTGCACGACATCAAGGCGAAGGACCGGAGGCGCCAAGAGCGAAGGATCTGGCGTACGGGCCTGCTCATATCCGTGCTCGTCCACTTGGTTGTTTTCTTCGGCTGGAAGGGGAACGTGATCCCGGTTTCTCCGTTCGCGGCGGCCGGACCAAGAGCGGGCGACAACCGAGCTGCAAAGGGCGCACTAATGGCGTTGAACATTCGGACGCCTCCCACGGTGACCCCCATTGTGCCGCCTCCCATTCCGATCCCCACTGACATTGCGATCGACCCTGTTGAGTTCGAAGACATGACTGAGACGGACTCGGCGTCCGTCCTCGGTGAGGAGCCAGGTCTGGAGGACGAGGGACCAGGGCTGGAAGACGGCGAGGGCGAGGGTGATGGAGGAAATGCGGATGAAGGCTTCTTCCGCCTCCAGCCACCTACGCCGCGGAGTATGATCATCCCGCCGTACGATCGGGGACTACGCGGTACCGAGGTCCAAGTGTTGGTCTTCGTCAACGAGACGGGTCGCGTCGTCGCTGACTCCACCCGCCTCGATCCTCCGACCCGTAGCGGCGATTTCAACCGACGCCTGGTGAGTCAGGCATCCGAGTGGATGTTCCGGCCTGCCATGCAGGAAGGGAAGGCAGTGGCATCGTGGTTCCCGTATCGCATCAAGGTCGGGAACGACTGATACCCGCCGTTGCTCGACGCAGTGCGTCGGACGCCTCACATTCCCTACCCGTTGCATCCCCGTACGCGCCCACATATCGGTACGCTTGATGATCTCCATGCGCCGCTTCGTTCTTTCGATCGCCTCGGCCTTTGCCGTTTCCGCGGTCCCAGCCTCGGCTCAGACCGTGCCTGTGTTTGCGGACGGGCAGGCCCAGGTAGTGGACGCCTTCGCTGATACCGCGACCTGGGTGCGCCACCACCTGTGGGTCGAGACCGAGTTCGACTCAGACGGGGACGGCGAGTTGGATCGTGTGCACGTGGATGTGACTCGGCCGGGGGCCACCGAGACGGAGGGCCTCAAGGTCCCGGTCGTCTACGAGTCCAGCCCCTACTACTCGGGCACGGGCGGTGTGGACCTCAACTACTTCTGGGACGTCCGTCAGGAAGTTGGTGATGACCCACCAACGCGTACGCCGATCCCGGATATCTCACATCGGGCCGAGCAGCCCCGCATCTCGGGTTCACAAATCGCGACGTGGGTGCCCAGAGGCTTCGCGGTCATCCACTCGCAGTCGCCTGGCACCGGTCAGTCGCAGGGGTGCCCCACCGTCGGCGGCGCCAACGAATCACTCGCACCCAAAGCGGTGATCGACTGGCTGAACGGTCGCGCGCGCGGCTTCACCAGCGTGCGTGGCGGTGACGAAGTCCACGCCGACTGGGCGACGGGCAAAGTCGGGATGACCGGGACGTCTTACAACGGCACGCTCCCTCTCGCCGCCGCCACTACAGGAGTCGACGGCCTCGAGGCCATCATTCCCATCGCACCGAACACATCGTACTACCACTACTACCGGTCCAACGGACTCGTGCGTTCGCCCGATGGCTATCTGGGTGAGGACGTGGACGTGCTCTACGACTTCATCAACAGCGGCTACCCTGAGACCCGGGACTTCTGCAACGCGACCGTCCGTGACGAACTGATGCAGGGGAGCCACGACCGTCAGACTGGCGACTACAACGATTTCTGGGCCGAGCGTGACTACCTGAACCACATCGACGGCGTGAAGGCTGCGACGCTCATGTCGCACGGCTTCAACGATTGGAACGTCATGCCCGAGCACAGCTACCGGATCTCGCAGGCGCTCAAGGATCGCGGCGTGCCGGTGCAGATTTTCTACCATCAGGGTGGGCACGGCGGCCCGCCCCCGATGGAACTGATGAACCGCTGGTTCACGCGCTACCTGTTCGGGGTGGAGAACGGAGTGGAGGACGATCCTAAGGCGTACATCGTCCGTGGCCAGGACGGGCGACTGAACCCGACGGCTTATCCTGACTATCCCCATCCACAGGCAGAAGGTGTGAGGCTCACCCCTCGCGGAAATGGCAACCGTGTCGGAGCGCTCTCCACCGACCGTCTGAGCGGCCACCCGCCAGAGTCGGTCTCTGATGATGTGTCGCTCGCAGGCGGCGCGCTCGCCTCGGCAGCTGAATCCGACTCGCGGCTCCTCTATGCGACACCCGAGCTTCGCGAGGACCTGCACCTGTCGGGTCTGACCACAGTGAGTATCCGTGTGGCGGCGAATACCGAGGCCGCAAACCTGTCCGTTTGGCTTGTCGCGCTTCCCTGGACGGACAGCGAATCCATCAACGACAACATCATCACGCGTGGTTGGGCTGATCCTCAGAATGCGACTTCGCTCAGGACCAGCACGCCGCTCACTCCGGGTGAGTTCGTAGAGCTCGAATTCGACCTGCAGCCTGATGATCAGGTAATCCCCGCGGGTCAGCGCATCGGGCTGATGATCTTCTCGAGCGACCGTGACTTCACGCTCTGGCCGGAGCCGGGCACGGAGCTGACCGTGGACCTGAACGGGACGTCGATTTCGCTGCCCGTCGTGGGCGGAGTCGAAGCGTACAACCGGGCGACACGGCCGATCAGCTAGGCCCGCGACTCAGGGGGAAGCGGGGCCGCCGGCATCTAGCTTGCAACGAGGGCTACGACGACCAATGCTACCGAAACGGATCCATACGTCAGAGGATCAGTCGCATGTCACGATCGAGACCCGGAGTGTCGAGAAGACCCTATCCGTGACGCGCTATGCCGACCGACGTCTTACGTTATGAACTTGACTATCACCTCCGAGCAGTCTGACTGGCGAGCTGAGGCTGAAGCACTCGCATTGCTGGGCGCGCGGCACATCCTCTTCTTGTGCGTGGCGAACTCCGCTCGGAGCCAACTCGCTGAAGGCATCGCGCGACGAATGGCGCCGCAAGGCGTGACGATTTCGTCTGCCGGGTCAGAGCCGTCCTTCGTCCGGCCACAGGCCGTCCTGGTCATGTCCGAGATCGGAATCGACATCTCGCTCCACGTCTCCATTGGGATCGATGAAGTCGAGCGGCCGGTCGATGCGGTCATCACTCTCTGTGCCGAAGAGGTCTGCCCGGTGTGGCTGGAGGACGCGTGGCGAGCCCATTGGGGGCTTCCGGACCCGGCCGGTGCCGGGAGCACAGAAGAGGAGGAACTCGACGCCTTTCGTGCCGTTCGAGATGAACTGCAACTGAGGCTTGGAGTAGTGTTCGGCAGCTAGCGCCCCACTTGCGTCTTGTTCCCCTGGGGTCCGCCTCTCTCACCCTGTACCTTCTCGGCATGGCTATTAAGACTGCCCGCGGGGGCAAAAGAATACTCTGGGTCGACGATGAGATCGCCCTACTCAAGCCACACCTCCTGTTCCTGCAGGCGCGCGGATATCATGTCGACGCCATTTCGAACGGGGACGATGCGCTCGAGCTACTCAGGAAAAACGCTTACGACCTGGTGCTCTTAGACGAACAGATGCCCGGTCGGACCGGTCTTGAGGTTTTGGAAATCATGCGACGACACGATCCGCATCAGCGGGTCGTCATGGTCACCAAGTCCGAAGAGGACACCACGATGACCGAAGCGATTGGGCGGCGCGTGGATGATTACCTCGTGAAACCAACCAGTCCGCGGCAGGTCCTCTCGGTGGTCACGCGTATTCTGGAGGGGTCCTCAATTCGCCAACAGCGTGTGGCGCAGGACTTCGCCGCCCGCTTCGGGCGGCTCTCGACACTGCGTGAGGACGCCCGCACGGCGGACCAATTCGCGCGCGTCTTCACCGAACTGACGGATTGGCACATTTCGCTCGGAGAGGCTGGGGAAGACGGTCTGCTCGATACCGTTCGGTCCATGATGGACGATCTGAGACGTGACTTCGGCGTGTGGATCATTGATCACTACGCGCGTTGGATGGCGGACTCTGAAGATCGACCTCTCTTGTCTGTCGACCTGGTCCGCGAGTTCCTCCTACCGCGACTTGGCTCGGATCCGGTGTACTTCGTCGTGTTGGACTGCATGCGCTTGGATCAGTGGAGAGTGATCGCGCCGCTCTTGACGGAGTACTTCGAGATCGAGGAGACGTACCACTACTCGATCTTGCCTACCGCGACGCCCTATGCCCGCAACGCCATTTTCTCTGGCCAATACGCGGATGAGATCGCCAAGAATCGACCTGAATGGTGGGATCAGTCGGACGACGAAGGCTCACTGAATGCGTTCGAAGACAAGCTCCTCTTCGAGCAATTGAGGCGTCTCACGGGCCGCGACGTGCACGTGCATTACGAGAAGATTTTCTCGGACCGGCAGGGCGAGCAGGTCAAGGCGCGTGTGAAGTCCGCGCTCAAGAAGCCGGGTGCTGTGATCGCGATGGTCTTCAACTTCGTGGACCTCATGACACACGGCCGCTCGGAGTCGCCCATCCTAATGGAGGTGGCCCGGGATGAGGCTGCTCTCCGGGATCTGACCCGCTCATGGTTCGAGCGATCGACCGCCTTCGAGGTATTGAAGGCGGCTTCGCAGCAAGGCCACCATGTGATCCTCACCACGGATCACGGATCCATTCTGTGCCAGCACCCGACCACGGTGTTCGCCCCGCGCGACGCTACGAGCAACCTACGCTACAAGTTCGGACAGGACCTGCGGGCAGAGGTGTCGTCGACGGTTTTCTCGACGTCCGACGAGAAACACCTCCGGATTCCCGCTGGGAAGTTGGGCATGACGTACCTGCTCGCTGTCGAGGACTTTTTCTTCGTCTACCCAACGAAGCTCAGGGAATATCAGGCGCGTTACCGGAATTCGTTTCTTCACGGTGGCATCAGTCCGGAAGAGATGATTGTCCCCGTGGCGAGCCTGATCCCAAGGCGATGAACCTGGCCCCGACCGCGGGCGGATCCACCTACCTCCGCATCCTCGCATTTCTCAAGCCTCACGCGGGTGTTCTCGCCGTAGCCATTGTGGCGACGGCGGCTTTTGCGGTGCTCGACGCGTCCGTCTACATCCTGCTGATTCCGTTCATCTCGGCGCTCTTCTTGAGTGGAGGTGGGGTGGTGACGTCTACCGGGACCGGCATGGAGCGGCTCCTGGACGCGACCGTGTACCGGTACGTCGATCTGTCCGGGGACCCCCTTGTCGCGATCGGACGGATCATCGTTCTGATCATCATCGTCTTCGCGGTGAAGAACGTCTTTCACTTCACGCGTACCTATCTGGTTGCGAGAGCGGAGCAGGGCGTGAACCGAGACGTTCGCGACCAAGTCTACGATCACTTGGTCGAGCTCGATCTTTCGTTCTTCGGTCGGGTCCGCATGGGCCAGATCGTCAGCCGTCTGACCACAGAGGTCGAGCAGGTGCGCACGCTCGTGACTGCCGAGTCCTCGAAGCTGCTCTCCGCAGTTTTTGAATTCGGCGTCGCACTATTGGCCATGCTTCTCATTTCATGGAAGCTCACGGCGGCGGCATTCATCGTGATCCCAGGAGCCATGATCATCTGGGGCCCGCTCGTGAACGTGCTGAGAAAGCGAGATCGTCGCGTGCTGCACCTAGGTGGTGAGGTGAATGCGCACGTTCAAGAGACCCTCGCGGGGATCCGACTCGTGAAATCCTCGTCGGCAGAAACGCGGGAGAAGGAGCGATTCCGCGGCCTGACGTCAGAGTACTATCGCCACTTCCTTCGAGCTGAATTTGCCCGAGCCGCCGCGGCGCCCATGACCGAGATGTTGGCCGCCGCCGGGACCGTGATTCTTCTCTGGTTCGGAGCTCGTCTCGTGATTGCTGGAGACATCACCGGTCCGGAATTCGTCGGTTTCCTCGGGCTGTCCATGAAGCTGTACTCGCCCGTGAAGAACGTGGCCAAGTTCCCGGCTACGGCTCAGCCCGGACTCATTGCCGCCGAGCGGGTCTTCGAGTTCTTGGATGCCCCCGCAGAGATTACGGACTCTCCAGACGCGAAGCCGATCACGGGTTTCTCCGAAGCCGTTGTCTTCGAGGATGTCGGATTCGCCTACGGGGCGGGTGAGCCCGTTCTGTCCGACGTCTCCTTTTCGGTGAGTCGGGGAGAAGTCGTTGCGTTGGTCGGTCCGAGCGGAGCCGGAAAGTCGACGCTCGTCGATCTTTTGGGGCGCTTTTTCGAGGTGTCCTCCGGGCGCATCATGATCGATGGGACCGACATCAAAGACGTGCGGATGGCGGAGCTCCGGGGTCTCATGGGCATCGTGTCTCAAGAGACGGTGCTCTTCCACGATACGGTCAGGGCCAACATCGCGTACGGCCGCCCCGATGCTACGGAAGAGTCGATCGTCGATGCTGCGAAGGCGGCCCACGCCCACGGCTTTGTCTCGGACATGACCGATGGTTACGACACGGTGGTGGGCGAACGTGGCGTCGAGCTTTCTGGGGGGCAGCGCCAGCGTATCGCCATCGCTCGGGCGCTCCTTCGGGACCCGCCCATCCTCATCTTTGACGAGGCCACGAGTTCGCTCGACACCGAGTCCGAGAGGTTGATCCAGGACGCGATCGAGCGACTTGTCGAAGGCCGAACGGTATTCGTTATCGCACACCGAATTTCGACGGTACAGTCTGCTGACCAGATCCTGGTGATGGATGGTGGCCGGATCGTCGAACGAGGCGACCACATCTCGTTGTTGGCGTTAAATGGCCTGTATCGTCGGCTCTACGAACTTCAGTTCGACGGGGCATCAGGGCCGTCGGTGTGAGTCGAAGTCGCCTGAAGGATGGCCTGGAGATCGGCATATTCCGAGTTGTTACTGGCATCTTGGCACTTCTGCCGGAGCGTTGGGCGATGGCATCGGGGGCGGCTCTCGGATGGTTTCTCGGCTACGTGCTTAGAATCCGGCGGTCCGTGGTCGACGAACACTTGTTGATGGCGTTTCCTGACGAGACACCGGCGTGGCGGGCCCGTGTGGCCCGGGACGCGTATCTGCATGTGGGACGGGAGACGGTCGCGATCTTCCTACTGAGTCGGCTCACTCCAGAGCAGCTCAACCAACGAACGACCATGGTCGGCTTCGAAGCGTTTGAGAAGGCGATGCAGTTGGGTAAGGGGGTCATTCTCATGACCGGCCACCTTGGAAACTGGGAGATCGGGGCGGCCGGATTTACGACACGCGGGGTGCCTTTCGACGCTGTCGCGAAGAGTATGGAAAACTCCCGATTCGGTGACGAACTCATGAAGGCCCGAAAGGGCGTTGGCATGGGTGTGATCAATGTGGACGAGGCGCCTACGGGAGTTATGGATGCGCTGAGGGCCGGCCGCGCGGTCGCGATCCTCGCGGATCAAAACGCTCACCGTGGTGGGATCTACGTGCCCTTCTTCGGCAAGCTCGCGTCCACTGCTCGTGGGCCCGCGCTCTTCGCTCTGCGCAGTGGGGCCCCGATGATGCTTGCAATACCGCTACGAGATCCTGGGCCGAGTCCGAAGTACACGGTGAACATCGAACCCATCGAGTTCGAGGCATCCGGGAACCGTAAGGCGGATATCGAAGGGCTGACCATCGCCCACACCCGCGCCTTGGAACGTGCCATCCGCAGGGCTCCCGACCAGTACTTCTGGCACCACAAGCGCTGGAAGAAGCGGCCGGACACCGAAGTCGATGACGGAGCCCCACCCACTGTAGTGATCCCGATGTTGCCGCCTTCCGGTCAAGCAAGATGAGGGAGTGACCGACGAGGCGAACCCAGGGCTGATTCCCATTACATTTTTCGGCTGATCAGGAACCGCCCGAGGGGCGGCCTGTATAAGTGGTTGAGTCCGATGCACATACGAAAGTGTGTTGGACAACGCGTAATGAGATTCTTCAATCCCGGCTCATCGTGATCTACGTCTGCGTCCCGGCACATAACGAGTCCGACACCATCGGAGTCCTTCTCTGGAAGGTTGGGAAGGTCCTGGGTGAGTTCGACCGTGATTATCGGATCGTGGTGCATGACGACGCATCGACGGACGACACGAATGAGGTCTTGAGTCGATATCGCAGGGCGTTGCCGCTCACGGTATTGAAGTCAGATGAACAGCTCGGCTACAGCCGATCCGTGGAGCAACTCCTCCGGTGGGTCGTGAAGGAGGCTCCTTACCCGAAACGCGACTGCGCGGTCGTGCTTCAGGGTGACTTCACGGAGAATCCCGAAGACATCATTGGTCTGGTGAAGGTTTTGGAGGGCGGAGCAGATATCGTGGCCGGCGCGGTCGACCCCAGGGCGAATGATCTGCCCCGTGGGCCGAGGCTCGTACGTCGCTTCGCACGCACCTTTCTTCGCGGGGTGTTTGGTAAGTCTCCCGTTTCCGATCCGCTCACTGGGCTGCGAGCATACCGCGTCATCGTTCTTCGTAAGGCACTTCGTGACCTTCCGACGACGACGCGTTTCGTGGAGACGGACGGATGGGCGTCCAACGTGGAGTTGCTCGGCAAGCTCGCCCCCCATGCCCGGCGCATTGCGGAGGCCCCGCTTGCGCTGCGCTACGATCTCCAGACTCGTGAATCACGTTTCCAGGCATTCGGGACCTTTATGGCCTTGGCTCGACTGCGTGGCGCGAGGCTTTGGAAAGGTCGAGCGGACTCGGAGGCTGCGTGAACACCCTGTCGGGGCGGAATCGTCGTGTCCTGAGTGCCGCACTGGTTGCTGGCGCCCTCGGTTTCCCTGGGCTGGTGGCTGCCCAAGAGGAAGTGATGGCGTACGATCAGCGGGCGGCTCTCGACAGCCTCGCGTCCGAGTACCCGACGGACTCGGCGGCGGCGTCGGTGCCGTTTGGGCCGGGCGAGCACATGATCTACCGGGTCGAGGTCGGCTGGTTCGACGTCGGGGAGGGACACGTTTCGGTGGAGGCGCTGGATACCGTACGCGGCAATAACACCTACCGCGCTGTCATGGAGGTCGGCGGGTCATTGCTGGGCCTCAAGGTTCACGACGTGTCGACCAGTTTCTTTGACATCGAGACGCTGCAGAGTTGGCGTTTCCTCAAGGTGTCGGACCAGGTCAGCTACCATGGGACGCGCCACTACGAGATGTATCCGGGTGAAGGCAGATGGGTACGGCCGGACAAAGAGATCGAGTCGCCGGATCACACAGGTGACCTAGGATCTTCTTTCCCGCTCGACGACCTCTCGTTCATCTACTTCCTGCGACAGATGGACCTTGAGGTAGGACGTTCGTATTCGATCCCGCGCTACTTCAAGGACGATGGCAACCCGGTCGTGATCAACGTCCTACGGCGCGAGCTGAAGAAGGTCGACGGTGGGGAGTTCAATACGATCGTTGTTCAGCCCATCGTCCAGACCGACGGACTCTTCGGGGAAGGCGGCGAGGCGGAGATCTACCTGACGGATGACGACCGCAGGATCATGGTCTACATGAAGTCGAACATTCCCCGGTTTCCGGGAGCGTTGGAACTGTACCTGAAGGACTATCAGCCCGGTGTGCCTTTGCATCCGGACGCGAGGGAAGTGGCGGCGGAGGGTCGGGCATCTAGGGCGCAGGTGGACCCAGCTACGAACCGGTGAGCGCCGCAGCAGCCCGCCCGTCTTTCCCCGCTGAGGCCGACGTCTCGTGGTTGAAGACCATTGAAGTGGGTGGTCGGGTCCTTCGACGACTTCCTACGCGGCCTACCGTCGATTCTCGAGGCAGATTCGTTCCGATCTGTCGCTCGTGGTATCGCTTCGGCCATCCGGAGCCAGAGGGGGGTCGTCTGGCTGCTCGGCGGCCACACCATCAAAACGGGGCTTTCGCCGGTCCTGATTCGTATGATGGAGCGGGGCGGCGCGACGTATCTAGCCGGCAACGGCTCGGTGGCCATCCATGACTACGAAGTGCCCCGCTGGGGTGCGACCTCGTGAAGACGTCGAGGCCGGACTCGTCGACGGGACCTTCGGGGTGGCAGAAGAGACCGGCCGCGAGATGAATGAGGCCATAATTGCCGGTGCCGAGAAGGGGATGGGCATGGGAGAGGCGCTCGGGTGGGCGTTGTCTCGGCGCGACGACTTGGAGGCTCCGGAGCGGTCCGTGCTTCTCGCGGCGTACAACGCAGCGATCGGGCAGACATCTATGAGCGACTTCCGACGCATGGCCGGATACTTGCGCGAGATCGATGACGGCGGATTCGTGCTCAACGTCGGGTCGGCCGTGATCATGCAGAGATGTTTCTCAAGGCCCTCTCCATGGCCCGGAACCTCAACGCAGGCGCGCCGCGGAAGTTCGGTACCGCCGACTTCGACATGATTCGGCATTATCGGCCACGCATGAACGTGGTGCAGCGTCCAACGCGGACCGGCGGTGGAAAGGGGTGTCAGATCACCGGGCATCACGAGATCATGATCCCGATGTTGGCCTGGGCCGTTGAAGAGTATCTGACATCAGACGAGGCATGACCGAAGGCCAAAAGCCGCCGGCACGCCTTGATGGCGCTGATCCGGAGGTCTCAATCAAGGACCCTCGGAAGATTCGCACGAGGGCCGTTTGGCTCCTCGTTCTCCCTTTCCTGTGGTTCGCATCTCCGACGCCGTCGTTGCTTGCCACTGGGCACGCGCTCGCCGGACTCGGGCTGATCATCCGAGCCTGGGCCGCAGGGACCATCCACAAGGACTCGGACCTCACGACGTCTGGCCCGTACGCGTTCACGCGCAATCCACTCTACGTGGGCAGTTTCTTCATCGGGCTCGGAGTCACGTTGGCCGGGGGGCATTGGATTTGGCCCGCGGTCTTTTTCGCGTTCTACACGCTCGTGTACGGGCGGACGCTCGCCTACGAGGCCGAGGTGTTGAGTGAGCTGTTTGGTGAGAGGTTCGACGAATACAAGTCGAACGTCCCAGCGGTATTCCCTCGGCTGACGCCGTACCGGCCCATCCAATCTGATGTGGCGGGTGGATTCAGCTTTGCGCAGTACCGCCGTAACAACGAGTGGGAAGCACTGCTTGGAGCAATGACCGCCTTCATGTATCTGGCTACTAAGGCGATGTGGTTCGGTTGAGCACCTCGACCGAGGTCGAAACCGAGTAGTCCACGAACTTCGTTACCACGGCCTCCCGGAAGGCGTCATCGGCTTCTACGATGTCTTCACCGGTGAGCACAGCTCCGACCCAGCCTTCGGTGTGCCACGCGCCGGGGCCCTCGAGTTCGGGGAGCCCGCCTGCGTCAGGGAAGGGCCACGGCGAGACATACCAGTACCACCCCTCATAGCCGCCACCCATTGGGGCCATGCCTACGCCTACCGTCTTCGTGGCATTCCCGGATTCGTCCGACGCTACCGTGAGCAGCGTGGCGATGTCGAAGTGGTGGGGCCAACAGCGCACCGGGGACCCGTGAGCATGTCCGTCTGCGAGAGGCGTGAGGATTCCTGCGGCCGACTCGTACAAGCATGCCAGCGTTGAGAGTTCGGCATCCATGTCTGCGGAAAACGGTTCGCCACGTCCCACCGCGTGTTCCGGCATCTCCCATCCGGGTTTGTCGATCTGGGTGAGTCGGCCCATGTAGTTGGCGAGCCCCGTCTGCAGCCACTCGTAGGCGTCCGCCATCGTCTTGCCGGCAAGGGGGAGCGATCCGAGTGGCTCAGCTGTGCGGTCCAAAAGCTGGAGAGTGATGTCCTGAATGCGGAGTGCCACGCGGAACGGATAGGCGCCGCCGAAGGGTGCGCTAACCAGCTCGCCCCGGTCTGCGTCCCACATCATCGCGAGGTGACTGTCGTCGTCCTGCGCTTCCGCAAACGTCTGTCCCGCGGCGGCGAGCACCTGCGCCGCCCAGTGGAGCTGGATGGTGGCGTCGCGGAGAGCAGCGGGCGGTACGGAGCCCGCGCGGGTCCAAGAATCAGAACGTGTCATGTCGACTCAGATCAGTTGTGCGTCAGTAAGGATTTCGACGAGTGCGGGTCCGTCGTGGGCGATGGCCCGTTTGAGCGCGGGCTCGGGCTCGGCTTCGCTCTCCACTCGAATCCCCATCGCGCCGCAGAGTTCCGCATACGCGGCGAAATCGGGATTTGCCAGGGACGTTTGCCACACCTCCCAATTCCCCGAGCGTTGTTCCTTCGAGATTTTGCCCAACTCCGAGTTGTTCAGGAGCACATGGGTGATGTTCATGTCGTACTTCACGGCGGTCGTCAGCTCGGCAAGGTATTGGCCGAGGCCTCCGTCTCCGGAAACCGACACGACCTGTCGGCCAGCGAAGCGTCCGTCTTTTTTCTGGGTCGCGGCCCAAGCACCGAAAGCGGCGGGTAGCGCGAATCCGATCGACCCGAGATATCCGGACATCAGGACCGCCTGACTGTGGCACTCGAAGGAGTAGGTGTTGTTGCCGACATCCACCGGGACGATCGCGTCCTCGGGCACGAGGTCGGAGAGCGTCTGGAAGACCGTGGTGGTACGCTCCTGTGCCGGTTCCTGTGGGAATCCCACATAGACACCGTCCTCCCGGACCTCGACTGGATACGTCGTAACGCCATCGTCGTAGGCCCCGGACGGAAGGCCAGTCGTTGGGTGAAGGTCCCACCCGTGCCACGGGCAGCGCAGCCAGCCGTCCTCGATGGAGCCTGCGCCTAGCGGCCCGCCTTTTTGGTGGGGGCACTTGTTGTCTGCCGCGGCGTAGGTGCCGTCGTGATGGGTCATGCAGACGGTGGCGAGGTGGCAGGTGACCGCAGCTACCCGTCCTTCCGGCAACTTCCTTTCTCCCACACGATGGACTGCTCAGACTTTCCGGTTCCTGACTCCGACATTTGACCCCCAGGATGACTTTGGATCAGCGGACCGGATATTGCTCGACCGCCAAGGAAACCTTCTCCAACACGCCATCCACGGTGATTCGTTTCATGCCGTCGCGATAGGTGTGATCCAATGGATACTCCTCACCAGGGAATTCGGCGTATCCGTCCACGATCAGATCCTGGTATTTGGCGTATGGGCCGGTCCGTTTGGGATTGGTGTACCCATAAAGACCCACGACGGGGGTTTCGAGCGCCCGGGCGATGTGGAGCGGGCCCGTATCCGGACTCACGAGGAGATGTGCGCCTTCCAAGATCCATACCAGCTTCCTTAGGTCATCACCCAGGGCGTCGACCACGTGGGCCTTGGTCGAAGCAAGGACTTGGTCGGCGATGGCCCGTTCCACAGCTGATGGCCCGCCGATCAACACCGGCTGCATGCCATGTTGAGTCTCGATCTCTTCCAGGACTCGGGCGTACCCCTCGGAACTCCAGTTCTTATCGGCCTTGCTCGTTCCTACGACGACCGCGCAGACCGGCTTCTCGAGTCTGGAGAAGAAAACGCTTTGAGCGTCCACTTCTGCTTCGCTCAGGCGGATGTCCCACTGGACCGGCTCGGGGTCGATACCGAGGTAACGAACGAACTCCAGGTACTGATCCTGCACATGGTGCTGGCCCGACTGCGGAATCCTGCGGTTGGTGAAGAGCCACTGAGCATCCCGCGCCCGCAATCGATCGAATCCCAGTTTTACGTCGGCGTTGGTGAGCCCGGAGATCAGGCCTGCTTTGAAGTAGACCTGGAGGCCGATGAGCAGGTCAAAACGTCGGCCGGCCAGTTCCCGCTTGATGTCGCGGAAGCCGGTCCACCCTCTCAGGCCGCGTCGACGATTGAATACTACGAAGTCATCGATGGCCTGGTGGTCTTTCACCAATAGGTGCGGCACCGGCTGGATGATCCAAGTGATGCGCGTATCGGGCCAAGCTCGTTTGAGGGCATTGGCCACCGGGAGCACATGGACAGCATCGCCGATCGCCGAAAGCATGACGATGCAGATTTCACGTGGAGGCGGTCCCGACCATCCCTCAGTCACGTTAGTGGTGGTCGACTTTGTCACGGTGCGTCGGTCCATCCGGCCTGAAGCATCGCCCATTCAACATCGTCCAACGTTCGTCCCGACGTGTCTTCGAGCTTGCGTAGCGATCGCTCCAGCCGAGCTCTCATGCCACCGTCCATAGGTGGGCCGTTGAGCGGCAGGAGAGCTGCTCGGTCCAGGTCTATTACGTGGGTTGCTCCTGATTCACGCTCGATCAGGATGTTCATCGCATTGAGGTCCGCATGTACGATGCGTGCGTTCTCGAGCATCCGAAGGAGCTCGCCGGCGCTCCAGAGAGCATCGGCCTTGGGTCGACCGTCACTCTCGGAAAAGAGAATGTCTGCGAGGCTGACTGCATCGGGGACCAGTTCGGTCACCAGGTCCGCCCGGTAGAACACCCCCGCCGTGTACATCGCTCCGGCGATGATCGCAGGAGTCGGTATCCCGCGCGCGCGCGCTTCTGCGTTCGCTGAGAGTTCTTGGTCCGGGCGTGCCGCGCCAACTGCCACGTACCGATCGTCGAGGACCGTCGCCATAAGGCCACCACGTTGATAGTGGCGGACCGCCCATCTCTCCATTCGGTCCGGTCCTGGGGCGGGAGCGGGAACCGAGCAGACGGTTCCGCGGCCCTTGAAGGTCTCGACCCCGTCCTCTCGTGAAGCCCATTCGTGGAGGGTGGTGCCCGATCCCAATACGGAATCAGCCCAACCGGCTGCTTCCATCCAAGAGAAGCCCTCGGTGCCTTCAGCGGTGAGCACCGTGTATCCCCGGGGCAGCTTCATGCCCCTTACCTCGTCGGCCGGCTGAAGGCTTGGACTTCGGCTTCGGTCCACGCCCGCGAGAAGACGAGGATCTCGTCGATCTCACCGACAAACGGCATCGTCTGATGGACGGTGTTTCCTTGGTGGGACTCGAATCCGATGAAACACGCATCGCTCGGGAATAGGTCGCCGGAGTTCCATGACCCGAGCTCACGAGCTTCGTCCGAGCGGAGATGAGCTGCCGCGTCCGCGAGTTCCCCGTTTACATAGAGAGCCGCCGTCGATGGGTCGAGCAGCTCACCCTTCGTGCCTCTCAGTACTGTGACCACGGATGCCCAGGCGCCCTCGGATACGGCCCTTTCATCAGATGACCAACCACCGCCGTGAGTATCACCAAGGCGGTAGCGGTTGGTGGGGAGAACCCACAACGCCCATTTGTCGTCACACGCGACCACGTGCTGGTGAAGGCCCAGCGAGTCGACGAGCATCCAGGCGGCGACCGTGAGCGGGCCATCCAGGTCGAACGCCGGGTCTTCCGGCAGGTCGATTCGATCCGCCGTGGTACGGAAGATCCGTGCACCAGAGACGGGGCCGGGTCCCTGGCCACCCGAAATATTGCCGTCCTCGTCGCCCGGAAACGAACCATGAAGACCATTCGGCCCAAAGTCCCGCAGGAGGCCGCTTTCCGTGAGGGTCGTCATGTCGTACGCGGCCACAAGTCCGTCCTCACTGATCCATTCGGAACCGGTGGGGCGCTCGGCGGTGACCCCTGAATATGAGAACGCGGCCGTTTCTTGCCCGCCGCACGCAGCGAGGACAACCGCCACGCCAAGCGATACGGCACGAAGAGTCACGCTTCGGCGGGTCCTTCCGGGACCTCCATGAGGAAGACGCCAGGACCCTCGAGGGTCTGACCCTTCACTTTCACACGGAACGTGTACTGGCCTGGGTGAGGAAAGACGACCCCCTCCATGGGCATGACCAATTGCGATCGCGATGGCGGGTGCCCTTCGGGGGGGATGCTCACTTCGGTCTCACCCTCGACGGTCAGCGAGATGTTGCCCTCGTCGTCCTCCAGGTCTGCCTTGAAGATGTACCGGCCATGGTCCGATCGGTCCCATTCGAGCACCAAGACCAACACCAACATCTCTTGTTTCGCCGGAAATCCAGGCGCTGACAGATCGTGGTAGACGCCGTGGAGGTCGATTTTGCCTTCGGGCGTCGGGTTGGCGTGATCGCAGATCGCCGCATAGCGGAGCATACAACTCATGAATCTTCGTCTTGTGTAGAATCAGGGGTGCCCCAGCCGCCGCCGCCCGGCGACCGGATGCTGATGATTTCGCCGGCCTCGATGGAGAACGTCGCTTTGCTGGGGAGGTGTTCCTCTACCCCGTCCCGAATGATCACGTTCTGGCCTGGCGCTCCATCGGAGCCGCCCCGCGCTCCCGACGGACCGACCGCGCGGCGTTCTGCTAGGAGGGCGACCCGTGCCGGTCCCAAGAGCATTAAGTCCCGACGGAGGCCGTCGCCGCCGCGATGGAGCCCGTCACCCCCGGAACCGCGTCGGATTCCATACTGTGTGACCCGATACGGATATGCGTGCTCGAGTGCTTCGATGGGTGTATTGAGCGAGTTCGACATGTGGCAGTGCACCGCGGATAACCCAGGGCCGGTCGGGCCCGCGCCCATCCCGCCCCCGACCGTCTCGTAGTACGCGAAGGGCTGACCGGTCCGCGGGTCGATGCCCCCGACCGTCGTGTTGTTCATAGTGCCTTGCGAGAGGGCAGGCATTAGGTCCGGAAGCGCCTTGGCGAAGCCCCGAATGAGCACGTCGGTGATGCGTTGGCTTGTTTCGACGTTCCCTGCCGCGACGGACGCGGGAGGCCTCGCGTTTACGATCGATCCCTCGGGTAACTTGAGTTCTACTGCGGACATCGAGCCGCCGCCCGCCGGAAGCGGTTCTCCGAGGAGCGCTTCCACCACACAGCGCACGACATAACGAGTTGCTGAGGACGTGATCGCAGCGACTGCGTTCACCCCGCCCGGCACCTGAGGTGACGACCCGGCGAAGTCGATCGTTAGGCTGTCTCCAGCGACTTTCATGGCCGCCTTGATGGGCACTGGTCCGGATCCGAAGCCGTCGTCCTCGATGGCGTCCTCGGCGTGGTACGTCCCGTCGGGGATCAACTCCAGGCCTGCTTTCACCAGCCGGTCTGCGTAGGCAATGAGGGCGTCCATCGCAGCGAGGGTCTCGTCGACACCTCTTCGCTCGGCGATCTCCAGGAGTCTCGTGGTCCCCGTATGGAGTGCGGCGAGTTGGGCGTCCAAGTCGCCTCCACGCTCATCGGGGGTCCTCACGTTGGCCAGAATCGTGATCCACAGATCTTCGTTTCTCGTGCCTTCCTTGTAGAGGCGGACCGGCGGAATTCGAACGCCTTCTTCGTAGATCTCGCGAGCCAGCGGCATTGAGCCGGGGGTTGATCCCCCGACGTCGCTGTGATGCGCCCGTGAGGCGACGTAGCCCAGGAGGCGGCCGTTCGAGCTATGAATCGCGGAGATCAGCGTGATATCGGGGAGATGGGTGCCGCCCTTGAAGGGATCGTTCAGGCACACCACGTCGCCGGGTGCGAGCGCCCCCAACTCAGACAGGGCCGCTTCCACGCTCATTGGCATGGCGCCTAGATGGACCGGCATGTGGTCGCCGAGTGAAACTGCTGCCGCCTCAGGGTTGAAGAGGGCGCATGAATAGTCCCTCCTCTCTTTGATGTTCGGAGAGAAAGAGGCGCGTTTCAAGGCGGCGCCCATTTCTTCGGCCAAGGCGGTGAACAAATGCCGAAAAATCTCGAGCGTTACGGCGTCGGGAGCTGAGGAGTTTTTCAACGTCAAGAACCCGAATTATTCAAGGCGACCCCAGGGGTTTGGTCGGAAACAGGACTTCTTTTACGTTATAAGGCTAATGCAAAACCATTGTGTCAAAAGGCGTGCCGAACGTGTGCGCACAAGACCGATAAACGGAGGCCGATTTGGGCAAAGAGAAACTTCTGGAGCGAGCACGCGACGAGCTGTTTAGCCATATCAATCGCTGTGGCGTCATAAAGGCTGAAGAGGACGACCAAAAGCATTGGATGGATGAAACCACCGATTACATCGGCGAGCGTTACCCCGATCTGACCGATGGCGATCTCAAGGGTCTTCACGAGATCGGTATACGCTTCTGCCGCCCGGCCATCGCACATGGTCCGCGCAGTGGCGCCAGGAAGCAGGGCGACGCCCCGGTGGATGAAGAGGTTCCGGTGCTCGAAGAAGCTGCACTGGAAGAGGCTCCAGAGCTCGACATCGCCGCAGTGGTTGGATAACCGCTAGCTCGAAGTAGCTTCAAAACGGAGCGGGGAAGCCTTCAGGGCTCCCCGCTTCGTTTTTTTGTGCTCAAGACCCCTGTCTTGGGGCGATTTCCTTGATTTTCTTGGGGAATGGAACCCGCTGGGTATGTAGGACGCGGCCTGGCTGGGGACATCGGGAGCTCTGAAAGGGGTTCTCCCCCGTGGAATCTCCCGGCGTTCCTTTGAGTTTCGGGTGGCGAGAGCACGTGTTCCCTCATATAATGCGCCCGCCAATACGCAGGTTTTGGGAGGAGGCACTTGAATACAAGACGTGACTTCATCAGGGCGTCCGCCGGAGTAGGGGCGGGGGCGGCGCTCGGTATGTTCCCAAAAACGTTGCAGGGGGCTCCGAATGTCCTGATCCGGAGGGTGACCCCAACCTGTGTAGCTTCGTCGAACGGGCTTGATTCGGTCGCTCGGGCCATCGAAGAACTCGCGAACGGTGCCTCCACGATCGAAGCTGTGGTTCGGGGCGTGAACTTGGTAGAAGAGGATCCTCGCGATACCTCGGTTGGATACGGCGGCCTCCCGAACGAGGACGGTGTGGTTCAGCTGGATTCTTCGCTCATGCATGGACCGACGCGTGGCGCCGGGGCGGTTGCTGCGATCGAGGGGATCAAACGGCCTTCGCTCGTTGCCTTGGATGTCATGCGTTACACCGACCACCACCTCTTAGTGGGGGAGGGTGCTCAGCGCTTTGCGGTATCGATGGGCCACAAGATCGAAGACCTCGTTACGGACGAGTCGAGGCAGCGTTGGATTGAATGGCGCGCTCGATTGACCGACCGGGACGACTATCTGACTCCTGCAGAGTCGCTCGAACCTATTGGCAGGATGCGTGAGCCGGATGAATTCGGTGACGGCCTGCTGGACTCCCACGACGGATATCGTCCGCAGGGTACAATCAACTGCGACATCGTGGACAGAAACGGTGATATCTCGTCGGTGACTACAACGTCGGGTCTTGCCTACAAGATCCCCGGCCGGGTGGGCGATTCGCCCATCATCGGTGCGGGTCAATACTGCGACAACGACGTCGGTGCGGCTGGCTCGACGGGTCGTGGTGAAGCTGTGATCAAGTCGTGTGGAAGCCACACCATCGTGGAACTCATGCGAAACGGCATGCATCCGAAGGATGCCTGCTTGGAGGCGCTGCGCAGGATCGTCCACCTGACGATCGAGCCGCGTCTACAAGATGAAGACGGACGTCCGAACTTCAGCGTCAACTACTATGCCGTGAATAAGAACGGCGAGTACGGCGGGGCGGCCATTTGGTCCGGCTCGCGTTTTGCCGTCAGCGTAGACGGTGACTCGAGGCGTGAGGACTCGGCCTATTTATTCGAACGTCGCGCGTAACGCCGGCGCTGTTACCGACTGCCTGCCACGGTGCCTATGATAAGGGGGAGTGGATTGACTGACGCGCTGCAGCTCGAAAACCAAAAGCAGCTGCTCAAGAAGTACTATGCAGGCCTGCAGATGGAGTCTCCAAACGGAGGGTTCTTAATTCTGCTCGTCATCAAGCCGCTGGATGACGGAAGCGCGACGGCATTCTTTGAGTGCAGCGCTTCCTCGTTGCGTTACGAGATCAAGATCCCCAAGGGGGGACGCTCCGAACGCAAGGCAGTCAAGGCGGTGTTTGATTCCGGGAAGGATCCGATCTGTCCCAGGCATGGGCAGGGTGTCCGGTTAGTCCGGGCGGGGAAGAACTTGGTATGTAGCCAATGCGGGGTGACCTACGCGCGAGTGTAGGCCGTTTCGACGCCCGATGCGTCCCAAATGTCGGGTGGTACCGCCCCCAAGCGGGCATTACATTGGACGCGAACTGTCCACACTGAGCGATCGACTGCGATCGCCAAGGAGCTCAATAAATGCCCGAACGTTTCCTCAGCTCAGAGGAATACGACGAACAGGCACACAAGCTCTACAACGACGGTGATTATGAGGGGGCCCTTGAGATGTTGAAGGAGGGCCTCTCGCTGTATCCAAATGCCGTGGAACTCTATGTCGGTCTTGGATATGCGCGGCTCGCACGCGAAGAGTATGCGTGGGCTCGCAGAGCGTTCCAACAGGCGGTTGGCTTGGATTCCAGCCACGAGGATGCCTTGGTTGGTTTGGGCGAGACTCTCCTGCGCTTCGGGGAACAAGAGGCCGCCTTGAAGCTGTTCGAAGAAGTAGCATCGATGGGCTTCGACGACGATACCGAGCTCATGCTCACCATGGGTCGCGCGCTCTATCGGGAGGCTCTGTACTCCCAATGCCGTGACGTCTTCGCAAAGGCCGCAGCCGCGAGGCCGGACAGCGCCGACGCAGCCGCTTCGCTCGGTTATGCGCTCCATCGGCTTGGAGACGAAGTCGGCTCAGGTCGTCAGATCCGTCGTGCGCTGAGAATCGATCCGGACCTTCATGAGGCCCGCATCTACTTGGGCCACCTACTGTACGACCGTGGAGATTGGGAGGGTGCACTCAGAGAATTCGAGCGTGTGCCTCCGGTCGAACACTGGGACGCTTTAGCGGTTTGGCGGCTCATGGAGTTGAAGCGTTCACTGTGGCATTTGGAAGCCGGAGACTCCAGGATGTCGCCGTGGGAGGAGCGCCTGAACGAGCTGGAGGAACTCGACGACCCGATCGACAGATTGCTGGCAGAGGTCGAGTCGAAAATGCGTGGTGTGGATCCCGGTGACTATACGGACCCGAGTCAGACGGAGCTCTTCGAGCGCAGCCAAGCCAACGAATCAGAAGAAAGACACGTCATACGCCTCAACGACGGTCACCAGATCAGAGGCAACTGGTACGAGATCGTTCGGCAGATGCGGGACCAGGCCGGTTTCTCTCACGAGACGGTGGCGCACTACATGCGCAGGCTCGCGGAGCGGTGGCATGAACAAGATGGGGTGGAGCTCCCCTTCACGGAGCCGGAGGTTTTCGTTCGGGCTGCTGTTGATGCGGGACTGTTACGACTCGAAGTCGAATCCGAGGAGTAGGGAAAATGGAGGACACGGGGACATTGCTCGAGCGGTTCCATGCTGTTTTGGTCGAAGAAATTCGCAGTCAGCGGCCCGAATACATCTCAAGTCCGTTTACCGTCGCGGAGATCTATCAAAATCTCGTCCCTTATGGATCGCATCGCGATCGCATCGGGGTCGAGATGAACGGTGATTACGAAGACGCCCTCCTCCGACTCCTCGCCGGTGAAGGAGGCTTCTTGGTTCTCGACTCGGACGCAGCCCTTCGTAACCTGCGTGAAGAACTCGAATCGTCGAACCCGAACACAGGGCTCTACAGAGAATTTGCGGCCGTGGATGTCCGCCTCAATTCGGATGCGGTGGGTGGGTCGCATGGAGCCGTCCAGCCAGAGCTGGCCTCCGACGAATTGGTGTTTCTCGACGACGAGCCCGAGCCCGAGCCCGAGCCTGGAATCGAGGCCCAGGATGAGGTCGAGATCCGTATGTTGGACGAGCTGGCGCCGCCGGAAGAGCCGGCGGCCGATGACTTCTTCGCAGAGAACGGCGTGGATGACACCCCGGCGGATGAGACGACTGCCAACGATGTGGCGGACACCCCTTCGGCGTGCCGGTGGTGCAGAGCCGACCTCCCTCAGCGGACCAATGTCAATTTCTGTCCGTTTTGTGGACAGGACATACATGTGGTCCCGTGTCCGAACTGCAGCGAGGAGCTCGAGCCAACGTGGAGCTTCTGCCTGGCGTGTGGAACGGAAGTCGCCGGTTAGCGGTGGACTCCGCGCGAGCCGGTTGGTCAATGCCGCGCTCGCACTCACCTGCGTGACTCTCTTGGCTGCGTGTAAGGCTGATCCTGAACTTCGGCCAGATGCGCTCCTTCGGGAAGAACTTGGCCTTACCGACTACGACGAGGTCTACCAGATCTCGATCACTGGCGGCGCCGTCGAAGTGGCTGAGCCTGCCGAGACCACGGTTGAGGGAGGTGCGTACGTCGAATTTGTCACCACGGATTGGCTGGTCCACGAGATCATCTTTGAGATCGACGGCCTGACTCCTGAGGCTCAGGACTTCCTCGAGCGCACAGATCAGGTCGCTTCCCCTCCGTTGTTGCGGCTCGACAGCCGATTCGTACTCGACTTCAGGGAAGCCCCGGCGGGCCGGTATCCGTACGCTGTGGAGGGGAGCGGTGCGAGCGGGCGTGGGGTGGTGATCGTGGTAAAAAAACCGTAATCTGCCGGTACGCCGACGAGGTTTGTCCTCTGTCGATCCTCTTCACAGTTGTGACCCCCTGAGCATGCCGAGAATCGCCCTCATTCCCGGAGACGGCATAGGCGTCGAAGTTGTGCGCGAAGCGCGTCGCGTCCTAGATGCGATCAATGATGCGGAGGGCCTGGGCTTCGAGTTTGTCGACTGGGATCTCGGCGCAGATCGTTACTTGCGTGACGGCGTCACGATTACCGACGATGAGTTCAAGTCGTTGTCCGAAGATCATGACGCGGTCCTTCTCGGCGCCTTGGGGGACCCTCGAGTGCCCAGCAATGTGCACGCTAAGGACATTCTCCTTGGCATGAGATTCAAACTCGACTTGTACGTGAACTTCCGGCCTTGTGTGCTTCTCGCTCCGGACCATTGCCCTCTTCGCGACGTCGAATCTCTCCGCCTCGAGACCTTTCGCGAGAACACCGAAGGCGCGTACACAGGCATGGGTGGGACGTTCAAGACGGGCACGGCCGACGAGGTCGCGATTGAAGAGGACGTGAATACACGGAAAGGCGTCGAGCGCATCATTCGAGCGGCCTTCGATTTTGCACACACGCGTGGGCGGCACCACGTCACGCTGGTGGACAAGTCCAACGTCCAACGTCACGCCGGAGGACTGTATCGGCGGGTCTTCGCTGAGGTGGGTGAGGAATACCCGGCCATCGAACAGGATGCGATGTACGTGGATGCGATGGCCATGGACTTGGTGCGGCGACCGGAGCGATATGAGGTCATCGTCACGTCGAATCTCTTTGGCGACATCATCAGCGATCTCGCCGCTGAAGTGACCGGGGGTCTCGGGTTAGCTCCTTCCGCCAACATCCATCCTGGCCAGAATGCGCTCTTTGAGCCGGTTCACGGGTCCGCTCCAGACATTGCGGGCCAGAACCTCGCGAACCCTATCGGGGCTATTCGTTGCGTGGCATTGATGCTTGATCATTTCGGACACGCCGAAGCGGCTGAGCGGGTTGAGGCGGCTGTCGCTGCTTCGGCCCGAGAAGGAAGGACGACACCGGATCTCGGTGGCGACCTCGGTACGGATGGCGTCGGCCAGTGGATCACCGCCCAAGTGGTGGGGAACACGGCCGCAACCAACTAACGACAGACGGAATCCGAGATGGCTGAACGACGCACGATCGGCCAGATCCTGATGGGTCTGGGACGGATCACTGAAGATGACTGCGCCAAGGCTCTCGAGTATCAACGAGACAACGGGGGCTACTTCGGCGAGGCGCTTGTCGGGTGCGGCTTCCTTACGGCGGAGGAGCTCGAATGGGGTCTCGCATCTCAGTTTGACCTTCCGTATGTGTTCCCAGAGGCCGACTCGATTGACCCAGAAGCTGCGGCTTTGGTCACGCCCGAGTGGGCGCTCGCGAACCTGACGCTCCCGATCATGAAAGCGGGGAATCAGCTCACTGTCGTCGTCGATTCGCCCATCAAGACCCGGGCCGTGGACGAACTGAACGCTCGTACGGATCTGGAGATTCAGTTGGCATTGGCATCCGCGAACACGATTCGCGGATTGATCCGGGATGTCTACGCGCGCGGATCCGCAGCGGAAGAATCCCAGCGACCTTCGCCCATCAACCTCTTCGATTCGATGGGCTTGGCGCTCGAGGCAGACTCTGGCCGGTTCGGTATCTCGACGAGGGGGCACCGATCGTGGTTCTGGTACGATGACAGCGGTACGATCTGTCGACGTCCGCTGGAGGCCCTGTGGGAACAGGAGATGGCTCAGCTTTTTGATCCTTCACCTATGGCTCAGGTTGAGGGGCAAATCAGGGCCACGTGGATGGGTGAACTGTCGCGGGCGGGCATCGTGACGCCGGTTGAGGCTAAATACCTTTCGGACGAGTCGGGCCACGAATTCTTGTTCCGGCCGACTCAGGAGCGCTCGCTGCTTTCGGATCGCTTCCCGTTGCCGAATCCAGGCATTATGTCCGAGATCCGACTTCTGGCTCGATCGGGCTCGGCCCGCTTCTTAGTTACTGCGGACCCGCCCGAGTTGGGGCATGAGATCCTTCCGCACCTTCCTCCACTACTGCTCGATCCGTCGTGGCGGAGTATCTACATCAATGCGAAAGACCAAGCCGCCGCAGATGAGGCGTTCAGCGTGAAGATGCCGAACGAGCCCTGCATCACAGCCATGCAGGCCTGTGCCATGAAGAACAAGCGCCGCAAGTCGGATGGTCCGCACAAACATCCATGGTTTGGGCGATGGTTCGCCGACCAGATGGAGCCGCCTCCGAAGATGCGCATGAGGACCGCCACGGAGATGAAGCCGGACCCCACGCTCGACGGTCCTGATGTACTGAAACGATTCCTCCGGGTTCAGGGAAATATCTCTTAGGTCGCGGCGGACGCTAAAGGCTTGGACCTCGGGAAAGCCCGATGTTCGTCCCCTTTCACGAAGCCTTTACGCTTGTCGATGGGTACCGGCTTGGGCACTCTGGACGCACATAACCGTCGCCCACATCTGGCTCGCCCGTGAGGTGATCGACTGGGATGGCGTTCCGGGCCGCTGAGCGCATAGCTGAGTCGTCCCTCAATGGGTGAACAGGGCGGCTTTGAGGGGGTAGCTCTCGGTCCGACAAACCCAAAGCTCTTCCTTCATCAGATAGAGGCTCCATGGCTACCCAGGGTCACCCGCGTGATGTCGTCGTTCTGTCCGGCAAACGCACCGGATTCGGAACGTTCGGTGGTTCGTTGAAGAAGTTCACGGCTACGGATCTCGGTGTGATCAGCAGCCAGGCCGCTATTGAAGCTGCGGGCATCTCCGCCGACCAGGTCGACCATACTTTCTTCGGTAACGCCCTCCAGACTTCGGCCGACGCTATTTACCTGGCCCGCCACGTTGCACTTCGTGCCGGTGTCCCGCAGAAGGCTCCATCCCTCACGGTTAACCGACTCTGTGGTTCGGGCTTCGAAGCCATCGTTCAGGGCGCGAAAGAAATCGTTCTGGGCGAGGCCAACGTTTGTCTCACCGGTGGCACCGAATCCATGAGCCAGGCTCCGCATGTTGTACGTGGTGCTCGCTTCGGGAGTCTTCGCTTGGGGCCAGCAGGAAAGCAGTTCGAGGATCTGCTTTGGGAGTCTCTCATGGACACGAACTGTGACCTGACGATGGCCCAGACGGCTGAGGAGCTCGCAGATCGGTATGGCATCACGCGCGAAGAGGCAGACCAAGTTGCGGTGAACTCGCAGCAGCGGGCGCAGGCCGCTTGGGACGCTGGGTACTTCGACGCGGAGATTGCCCCGGTCACGATCCCTTCGCGAAAGGGCGACACGATCTACGCGGCCGACGAGCATATTCGTACGGACACGACCATGGAGGCGCTTGGGCGTCTCCGTCCGTACTTCAAGAAGGACGGACTCGTGACTGCCGGTAACGCTTCCGGAATCGGTGACGGATCCGCGAGCGCGGTGCTTGCTGGTGGGGACTATGCGGAAGCGAATGGCCTGACCCCGCTGGGACGTCTCGTCTCGTGGGGCTTCGTTGGCGTTGAGCCGCAGATTATGGGCATCGGTCCGGCTCCTGCAGCACGACTGGCCCTCCAGAAGGCAGGCCTCACGCTAGACGACATGGACCTCGTAGAGGTTAACGAGGCGTTCGCGCCTCAGTACATGTCCGTGGAGAAAGAGCTCGGCCTCGATCCTGAGAAGACCAACGTGAATGGGGGCGCCATCGCGCTGACCCACCCGTTGGCTGCATCCGGGTCCAGAATCACGATCCATCTCTTGCACGAACTAAAGCGCCGCGGCGGGAAGTATGCGCTGGGCTCCGCGTGCATCGGTGGTGGTCAGGGCGGTGCCGTGATCGTAGAGGCGCTCTAGATGGCCGATGACTGACGAACCCGGAACCAGCCTTACCCGGCGGGAGTTCGACGCGGTCATTCGACGGGCCGCCGAGCTGTCGTCCGATGATGGAGCGGGTGATGGTTCGTTGTCCGAAGTGGAGGTGTTTCGGATTGCGGGCGAAGTGGGACTGAGTTCCGAGCATGTAAGACAGGCGCTAACGGACGTACGGACGGAAGGCCTGGACGCCGGCGTCGTCGATCGGATCTTTGGGCCACTCTGCGTTCGGGCGGCCCGAGTAGTGCCTGGTACCAGCTGGGATCTGACCGCGAAAATCGACGAATTTCTCGTAGGCTCGCAGTTGCTGCAGTCGGTACGGAGGACTTCAGAATTGCTCCTGTACCGACCTTCAGTGGACTGGGCGTCTCAGATCGCTCGCGCCGCGAGCTTCAGCTCAAGGAAGTACTATCTCGCTTCGGCGAAGTCGGTCGAAGTCCACGTCACATCGCTAGAAAACGACCGGTCGCGGATCGAGTTCGTGGTTGATCCTGGGACTCGTGGCGAGAGCATCATCGGGACCGGGATCGCGGGTGGCTCTGCAGGCCTGGCCGCCGGGTCTTTGGCTGGCTGGGGACTGTCCGCGCTTACACCGGTCGGCTTCGCGGTCGGGGCGGGTGTCGTGCTGGGGACGGGTATCGCGACGGGTATCACCTACCTCGCAGGCGCTTCACACAAGAAGAAGCTGGGCGAGGTGCAGATGGAGATTGAAGGAGTGCTCGATACGCTTGAACGCGGCGAGTCCCTTGAGCCCCCCCCTGCATCTTGGCGACGTTGGGTGAAGCGACACTTTCATGGTGTCGCTCGGGACGAGATGCAGGACGAAGAGTAGAATTTATGAACCGGCGCCCGGCGCCGAATACACGTAACGGAGAAGCAGAGTGGATATCAGCAAGGTGGGGGTGGTCGGATGTGGCCTCATGGGCAGTGGCATCGCGGAGATCGCAGCCAAGAGCGGCTTCGATGTTGTGGTGCGTGAGATGAACGACGAGCTGCTCCAGAAAGGGCAGGCCCGTATTCAGAAGTCGATGGACCGGGCGGTCATAAAGGAGAAGCTCACTGCTGAGGATCGTGATGCAGCGGGGGCTCGCCTGAGTTACACGACTGATGTGTCCGACCTGGCTGAGTGTGACATCATCATCGAGGCCATCGTGGAAGAACTCGACGCCAAGAACGCCCTGTTTGGTGAACTCGATGGTATCTGCGGTGGCAACACGATCTTCGCGTCGAACACCAGCTCCCTGACCATCACCGATATGGCCGCGGCCACGGAGCGAGCAGATCGTTTCGTGGGGCTGCACTTCTTCAACCCGGTCCCGGTCATGAAGCTCGTCGAGGTCGTGAAGACCATCGCGACGAGCGCCGAGACCTTTGATAGGGCCCACGCCTTTGCGAAGGCGCTGGGCAAGGTCCCGATCGCCGCGAAAGACAACTCGGGTTTTGTCGTGAACCTTTTACTGGTTCCCTACATGCTCGACGCGATCAGGCAGCTGGAACGAGGCGTCGCGAGCATTGAGGACATCGACACGGGAATGGCGCTGGGTTGTGGTTACCCAATGGGGCCGTTCATGCTGTGCGACTTCGTCGGTATCGACACGCTCTACAAGATCAGTGAGATCATGTTCGACGAGTATCGCGAAGAGCGGTACGCCCCTCCGCCATTGCTCAAGCGAATCGTCGCGATGGGTCGTTACGGCCGAAAGACCGGTATGGGCTTCTATGACTGGTCTGGTGATAAGCCGATGGCCCTAGAGCTCTAGAGCCTCTGCCATGGTTGGGTTTCTAGGGTCGATTCGTGACCCTGGGGCTCACGCCTGGTACGGGTGGCCGGAGGAATTTGCTGGCGCGACGGCGCTGCAGAATCCAATTATAGACACTGGCCCCTGGTAGAGTGGACCCATCCTGTTGTGGAGGGACAGGGCGCCATGATCGTAGCGTACGTCTCAGATCCTTATGTCCGAACGGTTGTGCAGAACGCTGCAGGCCCGGAAGAAGACGTTGTGCTATCAGCTCGCCTTGCTCCAGCCGCGGCGCATCGTTTTTCTGACCAGCCGCCTTCAAACGGCGATCGGCAAACAGGCTCAGGGAGCGTCTTGGGTCGACAAGTGCCTGGCGGATCTGGCCAAGGCGGCAGGTACGCCGCTGCCCATGCCCCTGCGCTCATTTGGTCGCTGGATTCTCGAGTTCCCCACGCACTACAATGACCTCCACGTCGACCCCCGGCTGCGGCTGGGCCGACCCCGGGTCGTGGTGCCTGTCGACAAGGGAATCGGCTCGGTCGTATTCCTTGCCAAGAACCTCTGGGTCGAGTCGCTCAGGTCAGGCCCGCGATTCGATGCGCTCCTGAAGCGTGTCGGACATCCGTCGATGTGGTCTCCTGAGGCCACTCAGCTCGACTGATTTCCGCTTCGCGGCGTGCGCCGCTTTGCGACTTCGTGCCAGACCAGGCCGAGCGCCACGAGTGTCAGCCCGGCTGCCCAGATCGTGGCGTCCACGAAGAAGGCCAGGCCGAGACAGCACACCAGCCCTGATAGAGCAGTCCACCTGGGGTATCGTCGGTCCGCCTCGGGCAGGCGGAGCGCGGCCAGATTCGTGAGCGCGTAGTACACGAGAACGGTGAATGCCGAGAACGACCACGTGGTCACCACGCTCCCCGAACTGGCTAGGACGGCGATGATCGTTGCCACGAGGAGCACTGCGCGGACCGGTGATTTCTCGGGTCCGGCGACGTGTCCCACACTACGTGGTAGGTCTCCTTGGCGTCCCATGGCGAAGGCCACCCGCGACAGCCCCAAGAGGAGGTTCAGCAAAACTCCGGCCATCGCGGTGACCGCAGCGATCCCGACGACCCAACTCACTCCAGGCACGGGGAGGAGTCGGGCCACAACGACCAGCGGCGCCGTCTCGGCGTCGGTCGCCGACGTGAGTCCCTCTGCGCCCGCCGTAGAGACCGCCACAGCGGTGACTGCGGCGTAGACCACCATGGTCACCACGAGTGTGGTGATGATGGCGCGCGGGATATGCCGGGAAGGCTCCCGGATCTCCTCACCCAGAGTGGCGATACGCCCGTATCCGGTGTACGCGACGAACATGAGGGCAGTGCCGTGGAGCAGTCCTCTCATGCCGCCCGTCATAGGGTCCAGCAACGGCTGAAACGGAGCCAGGCCCCGCTCGAGCATCCCCGGGAATCCGATCAGTACGAATGCGGAGAGCCCGATCAGGGTCACGGATACGATGACAGCGTTCGCAGCATTTGACCGGCGGATTCCGCCCGCGACGACCGTGGTCAGAACGGCGAGTAAGCCGAGAGCCACCGCCACCCGAGGGACGGTCCCGTGCACACCTGATGCCGACAGGACGTACCCCGAGAAGCCGAGGGCCGCGGTCGCGGCCGATGCCGACTTCGCCCACAAGAACATCCATCCGGCAGTGAAGCCGAGACGGGGGTTGAGGTAGCGGTAGCCGTAAGCATAGGTCCCGCCACTGACCGGATGGGCCGCAGCGAGCTGAGCACTGGACAGACCGTTGAACGTGGCGACAATCGCAGCCAGGATGACCGCGAGCACGACTCCTGGACCCGCTACGCCCGCCGCGATTCCGATGCTCACGAAGATTCCCGTTCCCAGGATCGAGCCCAATCCCATGAGGACGGCGCCCGGAACTCCCACGACCCGCGCGAGGGTGCCGCTAGGAGTGATCGATGGCCCGTTGATGACGCTCACTCCTGCGGTGGGGAAAGTTGCGTCGAATAATCTGGCTTCCCCAAGGAATGGGCGCGATAGGGATCTACGGAGTGTTGGCGCACCATGTCTCGGTGAATAAACGCGAGATCGGGGTCCGGATGGCGTTGGGTGCTCAGCCTGAGGTCGTAGTGGGAGGAGTGGTGCGGTCCAGGCGGCCGCCGGCTTGGCGGCCTGGATCCCCCCCCTGCGGCTCGGGCACGGCTGCTGCCCGCAGAGGTGTTGAGAAGCGGCTGAGTGGGGCCGGAACTCACGGGGAATCCAGGGTGGGGGGTAGTGGATGAGGTGGACGAGTTGGGCGGCGCTCTTATTGTTCATGCCGAGCTCTCTCTTAGCACAATCAGAGGTCGGAGCACGTGCGTTCGCCGCCGATCTGGAAGCGGCACGAATCAGCATCGAGGATCTTGGATTCCGCTTCGTCCGGCGCGACGTGCTCGCGGGTGGGACGGCGTTCCAGGACGTGGGGACCGCGCTCGAGTATCGCCGCATTCGGCGTCTGGCTGTGCGCCGGTTCGCCGGAACGGACACGGCGGGGAGGTCCCGCTGTGCATCATGCTGGGCACGTTCCGGGAGTGTGATCCTGGGACTGGCTGGTGCCGTGCATCGTAGATGGCCGAGAGATGTCGCAGGCTCAGGTGGCGACCCTCGCACCAGAGCAAATGTCAGGCGTAATCGTACTCATGCGCCGGGAGGCTATGCGTCTCCTCGGGTCTATTGGACAGCGAGGGGCTGTCCTCCTGTACTACTGATCCGATGGGTCGTCGGCCAGGGCCTGTTATCACACGCGAACGAGTCTATCCTTTTGTGTCGTGTGGTGAGGGAGTCCTCGGTCGGAGCGGATGTTGGGTAGGAAGACGAAGAAAGGGAGCGTAGACGATGACGAGGCCGCTGACGGCCCGGAAGAGTCTGCAGCGCCTGATAAGAAGCGCCGCCGCCGCGGTAAACAGGAGACGGAGGTCAATGCGCTGACCGAGTGGATCAAGTCGCTCGTGGTCGCGTTCGTTCTGTTCATTGTGATCCGCACCTTCCTTCTCCAAACCTTCGTCATCACGTCTGGGTCCATGGAGGGCACGCTGCTCGTGGGCGACATGCTCGTCGCGAATCGTGCCGCTATCGGCGCTCGGATCCCCGGCACTCAGGCACACGCTCCTGGATACTCGCGACCCAAACGTGGTGAAGTCTGGGTATTCGATCCACACCATGAGATCGACATGAAGCTGGTGAAACGCCTCATGGGTCTTCCCGGTGACACCCTGGAGATGCGCGGCGCGACTCTGTTTCTGAACGGCCAGGCCCTGGATGAACCGTATGTGAACTCGAACACCGGCCAGGACGAGCGGCACCCGGACTTTGAGTGGCAGCGGGAGCACTTGGTGGCGGGTGTCGACCGGGATTCGTATGTGCCCTCGCGACACCATTGGGGGCCCATCGTGATTCCCGACGGGCACTACTTCATGCTGGGCGACAACCGGGACGAGAGCCTGGACTCGCGCTACTGGGGTCTGCTGGAGTCATGGCGCCTCGGGGGGCGCGTGGTGTTCACCTACTTCTCGTACAACGCGGATTCTTACCGACCCTTTCCTGCGTTGCGAGAGATTCGTTGGAACCGAGTGGGCCGCGGTGTCCATTAAGTCGCGACGGCAGGTAGAAGCAAAAAAACGGCCCTCCCGTGAGGGAGGACCGCCTTTTGGCTGGCCGAACAAAGCGCGTTAGCTCTTGCCGCGACGTTGCCGTCTGCGCTCGCGACGAATCGCCGCTTCGCGCTTCCTCTTCCGCTGAGCACTCGGCTTTTCATAAAACCGGCGCTTACGGAGTTCGGAATAGAGGCCTGACCGTTGCACTTTGCGCTTGAAGCGTCGCAGTGCTCGGTCCAGACTCTCGTTATCCTGGATGACCACTTCCAAGACAATCACCACCTTTAACGTTGGTCGGAAAATAATTAGCTCACAAAGCTAAATCGGCTGCCTGCTTGTGACTAGGGCAGGCGCCCTTCCCGATGCAGCGTATGAGTGTACAGGCGGTACGCCTCGGAATTCGCCAGGTAGTCCCTGACCCAGGTGTCGAAGTCCGGGAGAGGCAACATTCGCTCGATGTGATCCACCACCATCATCGCGAACTGGACCTTGTCGCTGGCGCGAAAGTCTACGCTTTCGCCGGCTAGGATCTGGTCGACCGCCTGTTCGAAGTCAGCCGGGCCCACCAAGCAGATAAAGTGGGAGACCTGGTCCAGACGATACGATGCGTACATCGACCTCAGCTGGTCCAGTTCATCGCCGCTCGGCACGATCGTCGCGTCAGTGGACCAATCTCCAGCGATCTCCTGAGCGTTCTCTTTGAGAAGCGTCCGGAAGCGACCCCGAAGTTTGCTCTCGTCTCGGCCGCTCCGTTTCCGCGTATGCAGAGCTGAGTCGAGGAGGCCGGCGAGAAGGGGTCGTCCCAAGCCCCGCGCCTTTTCGTGAACTTCGGCTTCGGAGTCTTCGATGAAGATGTCGGCCGTGCGAACCTCGTCCTCGTTCGCTTCTCCGCTCCCAGGGCGGAAGGAGAAGTAGCCGTGTATGAGTCCATCGTCTGCCGCGAACGTGACTAGGAAGCACGCCCAGGACTCGCCTTCCCGCTCAATGAAGGCCACGGACCGCCTTCTTTCGCTGACTGGGGAACCACTCCGCATGTCCGGTTGATCTCGGTTAGGAGCCTCGCGAGCGATGTGGTTGCCTTGGGTCATGGAGGCGTGTTGGATGTGGATTCGGCAGATCGGACCGGGTCTTCCGGTGGAATCGCCCCCGCAAGATGATCGGGCGACCACGTCAGAGCAAGGCGTCAGCGCCTTCGTTCACGCTCCGATATATGTTTTCCTTGCATTTTCCGTAAACATATCATTATCGTTGAGACCCGCCGGATACGGCGCGAGGTAAAAAGTGTTGTAATTACTGGGTATTGTCCCAGCGAAAACCCTATCTGATCCGGCTTCTAGCCGGGTTTCTTTTCCCAAAAAGTCGTCGGTGAGCCCCTGGGTCGCCGACGATGGACGAGACAGGCATATGGATCCGAATGCACAGACCTACGCCCGCCCCGAAGCGATGGGAGATGTTCCGGGGATCTGTGAGCTCCCGCTCACGCGCGCCGTGGTGCAATACCGGGATGTCCATGAGATGGACAATCCTGGTGGCCGCATCGAGGACATCGGCCTCGCTCTAGTCGTCGAAGGACGGTATGCCGCGTCTTCGGAGGTGATCGACCTGGGGAGCGGAAGCGTGAAGGTGCTCGATCTCAGCACGGAGCTCGTTGTTCTCGATTGGGTCTACGAGCCCACCTTGGACCACATAGCGAGTCTGATCACGGCGACCGCGTCCACGCAGGAGGAAGAGCCGCTGCGGCGATACGCGTTAAAGCTGGGACTACGAATCCTGGAAAGGGTCGGCTTCGGCCCGCTCACGCGCCCGACCTTCCTGCGGATCGGCTTCAGAGACATCTGCCGAGACTTCGATCTCCACGAGGGCACGTCCATCCGCTTCGTTCTGGGGCCAGGGCGCCTTACTCGAGCCTACCTGGACTATGACCTATGCGCGGTGGTGTTCAAGACCGCGATGCGGGACCCGGATCCGCAACTCGAGCACGCCTTGACCGAGGCCTTCCCGACCGCCGATCTGTGCAGGTACGATCCGGCCGGGGAAGCAGATTCGATCGAGTATGAGGTTCGTTTCGCGCTTCCGACCTCATTTGCTGAAGCGCGGGTCCGACTTGGCGCCATGAGGAAGGGGTTGTCGACCCTCATGGCCCGATTCGAGCCAGCTCGCTTCGACTCGCTCGCGCCGCTCATCGAGACCTTTGGAGAGCGAGAGACGTTGGGCGGAGTTCAGGTTCAGGAGCCCTCGACTCAGGCCGTCCAGCTCGCTTCGTCGGACGCAGGCGCGCAGGCGATCCACTAACGGTGATCGGGCATCAGCCTTCTTCAGAGGAATGGGTCGGGCTTCCGGGCCCTGATCGTGAGGAACTCCGTCACCGCTATCAAGCCTATCGACGGAGGCAGGCTACGAAGCTGATGCATCTCATGCCAAGGGAGGCGGTACGCCCCATGGTGCGGGCTGCCCGGGCAGCCGGCTTCGACGTAGCTGGGGGAGAGTCATTGGACCTCCTCACGCGCTTCTGTGAGTCGCTTCTGCCCCTGCCACCCTTCCTGGTGTGGGAGGCAGACCTCTTGGAGAATCCAGACGCCCACCTCATTGATCTCGACGACGCTCCCGAAGCGCCGACCGCTCAGGCGCCGGCGACCGTGGAGGTGCGTCCGGTCTCGTATCGCGGCGAGCCGTGGTGGGCGCACCTGATGTCGTTTCGAGATGGAGGGGGCTGGCGAGGCTTCATCGCGTTCCGAGAAGTGGACTCAGGGCGTGTGCACCGGACCGCGATGATCTTCCAGGAAGCGGACCCTTCTGACCTTCGCGACCGCTTCAACGCGTTCGAAAACGCATCCCTCGAAGCCTTTTTGAGGTCGGCTCTCCCGTAACGCATTTATTGCAAAAAATGCGTTACGGACTGAAGGGATTTTTGCGAAGGGGTCGATTCCCAAACTCCGTGCTACACTTGCACTTCCACGAACGGAATCGTGAACATTTTAAGCTGCGATGTGTTTTGGGAACAGTTGGTTTACGAAAATCAGTGAAATCGTAACCTGTTGTGGGACAACGAGTTAAGATTCATATAATTTCTTGGGATCTGGCTACCAAGGGGGTTGCGCGTCCCCCAAAGTAGCTTTAGAGTGATGCTCACCACGAGGTCAGCCGGCACCTCCCCTCCGTTACCGTCCCACGTTAATTCACGAGGTGGGCGGTATCCAAAAAACACAAATTTTTCAACCCCGACCTTAGGGCAAGGTGTGTCTATGTGGGAGACGAGTACTGTACAGCTCAACGTGCGGCTGCCGCGCGATATCGCTGCTCAGGCCGAAGAGGTCCAAAAGACCGATCCGGAGTTCTTGAGCCGCGTCGTCCTGTACGGTCTGACCCGTCGTTCGATCTACAGACATCTACGTGAGGAAGGGGAGCAGGATCAGCCGCCCGCGCAGGAGGCCCCGCAAGCGGTCTCATAAAACGGCGCGAAATACTTGCGTAATTAGGCCCTCCGGTTCATACCTTGGGCGCGATCGACCCCTCCGGAAGACATCGCGCTCGGCGAGGCCGGGGGGTTTTTTCATGTCCAGCGGGAGGACCGCCATGGACGCAGGCGACACAGGTTCTGATGAACCACTGGAAATCCTGCGCGCCAAGTACTTCGATTACTGCTCGGCGCAGGTCGCGGATCTCCTTCTCTATCTGAGTCCGGACGAGATCTATCTGCTCGCCCAACGGGCCTATCGAGAAGGCGGCGGCGAGGGCGACCTCACGTACGTGGAGATGGTGCGCATCGCTACGAACTGGCTGTCGCGTCGCGTCGCGCTACCCCCGTTCGATATCTGGCTTGTCGACTACCGGGCGAATCCCGATAGCTATGAGGAGTACTTCATGGGGCTTTGGGAGACCGAAGCCAAGATTGAAGCGAAGTAACCTCACCGAGGCCCTCCCCGCATGTAGATCCTAAAGACAGCGGCCAAGCTCTTGGCCGGACTCAGTGTTGTCCTAGTACTGGCTCTCGGGCTCGCCTACTTCCTCGCAGGGCGCCGGATGGGTGCCAGCTATGCGGTGGCGGAAGTCATTGCGATCGAGATGGGATCTGAGTTGGCGACGCTCGTATTAGGTGCGCACGTCGCGGACGTTCCTCCATGAGGGGCCGATCGCCCCGGTCACCCGAGCGAATCTCACGGCCGGAGAGGCTTGGGTAGCGTCTTTGTATCGACCGATAGTGACTGGGTTCGTGCGATTTCGGCATGGGGTACGTCCGGACGGCTCGCCGCCCATCGTTATGCCGTCGTACGAGGACGGAGCGATCGGGCCGGAAGATCTCGGGGCATGGGTGAGTTGGATCAAGTCGAGGCCCCCGGTGAATACCGACCACGCGGACCAACGGCTGGGTCCGCTCGGAACTGTGCTGTTCCTGGTCGGCCAACTCCCGTTGCTGCCGGCTGAGATGATTGATCACGACGCACTCAGTGCCGCGGACTTTTCACAACCCGAGGTCGGTGTCAGGGCTGTGTACGATGAGTACATCGCGCTCTCGTGTACGGGGTGTCACAGCGTGTCCTATGCAGGGGCTCTGCCGCGACTTCAGTCGGTCGTTGGAACGATCGCCCTAGAAGGGCAGATCGTCGTCGGTGTTGCTCGCGGGAGGCTGAGGTGGGGCACCGCCGCCGCCCGAGGAACTCCCGCCGTCGCCACCACCACCGGAGGTTGAACCGAGCATGACCATCTCTTGGATCACGATATCGGTCCAGTATTTCACCGCACCCTTGTCGTCCTGAGTCTGGGAGTATTCGACGCGGCCCTCCACGTAGATGCGGTCACCCTTCTTGACCCATTGCTCGACGATGTCGACCAGGCGCCCGAAGAACGTGAGCCGGTGCCACTCGGTCTTTTCCTGTTTTTGGCCGGAGCGATCGGACCAAGACCGGTTCGTAGCCAGAGAGATCTTGGCGACACGGGCGCCGGACGTCGTCGCACGAATCTCGGGTTCGTTTCCGACGTTTCCAATCAGCATCACTTTGTTCAACGACCGACTCATGTACGCTCCTACTTCGGACCTCTGGGTCCGATTCAAGACGAGAAAACACGGCGTGACGGGCACTGCACAAATACCGCAGTCAACACTCGGATGGCAAGCTAAGGTAGGGGGTGGCCCCCGGTTTTTCCATCGTGCGACGGGTCGCTATCTTGCACAGTTGAGACAGTCCAACACGCAATGAGAGGCAGAGCCTAGCATGTCTGATCTGACGTACGTCCGAGTCGAGTGGGACGGCGACATCGCCGTCGTTTTCATCGACCGCCAAGATAAGCTCAATGCGCTCAATGCCGAGGTCGTCGGTGAGCTTGGCCAAGTCTTCCGGAGCCTGTCCGAGGATGACGATGTGCGCGGTGTCATTCTGACCGGCGCGGGAGAGAAGGCATTCGTGGCGGGAGCCGATATTGGCGAGCTCGCCCAGATGAACTCGGTCTCGGGGGTGAAGGTCAGTAGGGACGGCCAGGACGTGTTCCACTACATCGAACGCTTCCCGAAGCCCGTGCTAGCCGCCGTGGGCGGGTACGCCCTCGGCGGTGGTTGTGAGCTGGCTTTGGCCTGTCACCTCCGGGTGGCCAGCGAAAACGCGCGTTTCGGTCTCCCCGAAGTCGGCCTTGGTATCATCCCGGGATACGGCGGGACGATTCGTCTCGCGAGGCTTGTGGGCTTGGGCCGAGCGATCGAACTCACGTTGACCGGGGACATGGTTGGAGCGGAACGCGCAGAGCGGATCGGGCTCGTCTCGGCGATCTACCCAAGGGATACGCTGTTGGGTGACGCGAAGACGTTCATGCGCAAGATCACCAAGAACGGACCTGTGGCCATGCGCATGGCCCTCGAGTCCATCTATCACGCCCTCGATACAGCCACCACGGACGCTTTGGATTTCGAGTCTTCGCTCTTCGGATTGCTCGCCTCCACAGATGACATGAAGGAGGGCATGGCAGCCTTCCTCGAGAAGCGAAAGGCCCACTTCCAGGGCCGTTGAGTTGGAGCGCCTGAAATCGTAAGCGTGACGCGCTGAAAAGCGTTCTGCTGCAAGTGTTTGTGGGGGGTGCGGCGGGCTTCTCATTGGGCCCGTGAACAGTTAAATTGTCCCATGCATTCAGGGACTCTCCCAGCCTTCGGTCCGTGCGTCTGAGCGGGCTATCTATTCGCCACTTCCGCAACCTCGGAAGTCAGGAACTTGAACTTCCCTCCGAGGGTGTCGCTTTGATTGGCGACAACGCCCAAGGGAAGTCCAATTTCCTCGAGGCGATCTATTATCTGGAGACCTTCCGTTCCTTCCGCGGGGCCCGCGATGAGCAGCTCGTGGCCTTCGACGAAGGTGTGTTTCGAGTCGCCGGGACTATGGAGTCATTGGAAGACGGAAGTTCCTCCCAAGTCGTGGCGGCTGCTTTCGAAAAACGAGGCAAGAGAAAGAAGGTCTCGTTGGATGGCGACGAGCCGGACAGGATTGGCGACGTATTGGGACGCCTCGCGGCGGTAATCTTCTCGCCCGCCGACATTGAGCTGATCAACGGCGGACCGTCGGAACGGAGACGTTTTCTCGACATCGTGCTTTCGCTCAGTGAGTCCGAGTATCTGTCGGCACTCCAGGATTACAAGAAGATCCTGTCTCGGCGAAATGCTGCGTTGAAGGACGGTCAAGCGGGGTCGGTCGTGGGCGCTTGGAACCCCGGGCTCATCAAGGCGGGAGCCGAGGTCATGTTCTCGCGTCGCAGATGGGTTGCGGACCGGGGACAGGCCTTTCACGACTACTACCAGAGGGTCTCGGGGAAGAGGGCCGCGCGGATGACGTACCGGCCGAACGTGACGATTGAGGGTGCTGGCGCTCAGGACGAAATCGCCGATGCGTTCCGCTCTTCGCTTCAGGAGTCGGCGGAGCGAGAGGGTCGCCAGGGTACCACCGTTGTCGGGCCACACAGAGACGACCTCCGGATTCGGCTAGAGGACGCGGACGAAGAGATGGATCTGCGCGCGTATGGCTCCGGCGGACAACGTCGCACGGCCGCGCTCTCACTCCGGCTCGTAGAAGCACAGACCATCAGGGATACGCGTCACCAGCGCCCCTTGGTGCTGCTGGACGATGTGTTCGCCGAGCTCGACGAGGGACGTAGTGAGAGAGTCTTGGACTTGATGGAAGCAGAAGATACGGGCCAGGTCGTCATGACGGCTCCCAAGGAAGCAGACGTGAAGATCCGGCGGGATTCGCTCCCGCGATGGAGGATCGACGCAGGGAAGATCGTGACGTGAAAGGCAGAGGGCCGGTAAAGGTCGACGTGGTCCTTTCGGGCCTCCTCGACAAACACGGTGTGAAGAAACAGGTCGAGCGGATGGGTGTGCTCGATCTTTGGGATGGCTTGGTCGGAGAACACGTGGCGGCGGTGACGAAGGCCAAGGGCGTTTCGGACGCCACGTTGTTCGTGGAAGTGCGCACCAGCGCATGGCTGATGGAGTTGAACATGATGAAGCGGGACTTTCTGCAGCGCGTGAACGAAGCGATGCCGGACGTGCCGTTGGAGAAGATCGTCTTCGTGCTTGCAGAGACGGAGTAATCGAGCAAAACGCTTAACGCTCACGGGGCGGACATGGCAGAGAAGAAGAAAGACGAGTACACCGCCGGACAAATCCAAGTCCTCAAGGGACTGGAAGCGGTCCGGAAGCGGCCCGGTATGTACATTGGGTCCACGTCCGCGCGCGGACTCCACCACCTCGTGTATGAGGTGGTGGATAACTCGATCGATGAAGCGATGGCCGGGCACTGCTCGGGCGTCTTCGTGACGATCCACGATGACAATTCGATTACTGTCGTCGATGACGGGCGCGGCATTCCAGTTGACATCCATCCGACCGAGAACGTCCCGGGTGTCGAACTTGCCATGACCACGCTGCATGCGGGTGGAAAGTTCGACAAGGATACCTACAAGGTCTCCGGTGGACTCCACGGTGTGGGTGTGTCCGTGGTGAATGCGTTGTCCGTCTTCCTCGAAGTCGAGATCAGCCGCGACGGAAAGAAGTACCACCAGCGCTACGAGCGCGGCATCAAGGCCAAGGATCTCGAAGAAATCGGGAAGGCCAAGGGGTCAGGCACCAAGGTCTGGTTCAAGCCGGACGACGAGATCTTCACCGAATTGGTGTACTCGTTCGAAGTGTTGTCGAACCGACTCCGTGAGTTGGCGTTCCTCAACAAGGGGCTGAAGATCACGCTCGCAGACGAGCGGAATGGTCAGGAGGCCGAGGAATACCAGTACGAAGGTGGTATCGCAGAGTACGTCGATTACCTCCGGGGAAGCCGTGGGGCGCTGCACGACAAGATATGCTACTTCGAGACGTCGAGGCCCGAGGCGGAAATTGAGTGTGCGCTCCAGTACGACCAGGGCTTCAGCGAGAACACACACACCTTCGTGAACAACATCAGTACGCACGAAGGCGGTATGCACCTGACCGGCCTCAAGGCCGCGCTCACGCGTACCATCAACGACTATGCCCGCCGTAACAAGATCTTTAAGAAGGACGAGGGCCTTTCTGGGGACGACGTCCGCGAGGGTCTCACGTGCGTGCTGAGCATCCGTGTCATGGAGCCGCAGTTCGAGGGCCAGACCAAGACCAAGCTCGGCAACAGTGAAGTGCGTGGCGCCGTCGAGGCGGCGGTAAACGAGCACCTGGCGACGTTTCTGGACGAGAATCCGAAGGCAGCGAAGGCTGTTATCGAGAAGTCTCTTCAGGCTGCCCGAGCGCGTGAGGCAGCGCGTAAGGCTCGCGATCTCGCACGCAAGAAGAGCTCACTCGAGGGTGGCGTTCTACCGGGCAAGCTCGCGGACTGTTCAATCTCGGACCCGTCGCTGTGCGAGCTTTATCTGGTTGAGGGTGACTCTGCAGGTGGGTCAGCCAAGCAAGGTCGCGATCGAGGATACCAGGCCATTCTCCCGCTCAAGGGAAAGATCCTGAACGTGGAGCGGGCTCGCATCGACAAGATCCTGTCGAACGAAGAAATCCGGGCCATGATCACCGCGATCGGCGCTGGAATTCGGGAGGAATTCGAGCTGAGTAAGGTGCGTTATCACAAAATCGTCATCATGACCGATGCCGACGTGGACGGAGCGCACATTCGCACGCTCTTGCTGACCTTCTTCTTTCGGCAGATGCGGGAGTTGATCGATGCGGGGTACGTCTACATCGCGCAGCCGCCGCTATACCGAGTTCACAAGGGTAGGCACGATTTCTACGCCTACTCGGACCAGGAGCGGGACGACTACATCCAGCGAATCAGTGGAAAGAGCGGCGAAGGGAAGGGCATCAACATTCAGCGCTACAAGGGGCTCGGTGAGATGAACCCCGATCAGCTCTGGAAGACCACGATGGATCCCGATGCGCGGACGATTCTTCAGGTGCAGATCGAGGACGGAGCGATCGCTTCGAATCTCTTTGATCGATTGATGGGTGACGAGGTCGAACCTCGTCGCCAGTTCATTGAGAAGAATGCCAGGTATGTGAAGAATCTAGACGTCTAGTATTTCACGAAGGCAGATGGCCTTGCTAGTGCGGGTAGCCGGCTAGGAGTGAGACAACGCGGGGCGGTTCCTCAGTTCGAGGAGCCGCCCCTTCGCGTTCCCCAGCCTTCACTCGTCCAAATCACGATGACGCCACATTCGGCGAGCCGAATGTCCCGTAGCTTGCGGCGTGTCCCGAGGGTGTTCGCCAATATCTGGTCTTCGTAGTCCTTGGGGACCTCCCACCATCCTCGGTAGATCTCGATCGCGACTAGATCGGCGGGGGGTTCCAGGTCCATGAGTGGCTCGACTCCCCATGCGCTCCCCACGCCTTCGTAGAAGGGGTCTGGAATGGGAGTACGGTCCACGATGTAGTTCAAGCCGCCGCGATCCGGTCCGTCTCCGTGAAATGATCGGATGATGGGAATCGGTCCATAACCCTCTTTCTCTCGGAGGCCCCATCCCCAGGTCATGAGCAGGTCGTCTTCGGCGTGCCGGAAGATTTCCCCTACGTGCTCGGTAGGCCGAATCGAGTCGATCATCTCTGGGCTGAAAAAGATGCCCTCGCCGGTAGCCCGACGCTGCTCAAAGATCTCACTGCCAACGACGGTCGGAATGCCGACGAGGATCGGATGTAGGGCGATGGCCTGCGGCGAGACGTAGAAGGTCAACGTCACCGTATCGGCCTCTGTCCCCGTGATGTTAAAGCTCGGGGTCGCAACTGATCCATAGCCGACGTGTTCAGCCCCAATGAAGTAGGCCCCGAACCCGGGCACACTGAAGCGGAAGCTGCCGACGGAGTCGGTCAAGGTGGTGGAAAGCGTGGTGCGGCCACTGCTGAGCAACGCGATCGTGGCTCCTTCGACTCCCTCCAGCGCGCGCTCGTCGACGAGGAATCCTTCTAACGTCTGGGCGGACAGGTTGCCGGTGAGCCCCAGGGCCAGGAGGAGGGCGGCGCATGCAGGCAGTCGAGAGCGTGAGTGAAAAGAGATAACGTTAGTCCGTCCACTCGATGACCCAGGTGAAACGGTCACCTCCGTTGGTCCACGCGTTCGGCGGTCATTCGTCTGCCATGCCGGCAAGAACACCCGGACCGATGATTGATGCGTTGTGGCGCCTCGCGACCTCGCGCTCGAGCGCCCGTGGGAGTGGGCGAGCGGTGAAGAGAATGCGTTGACGATGCTCACGCCCGAAACCGTATCGGTTTTCCCGAATGGCCTCATCGAGTGCCGTCAACGTTCCTCCGCCATCGGTGACCTGCCTCCAAAAACAGTTCCCGTAGAATGCAGCCCCCGAGCCCAGGATTCCAGCAGAATCGATTTCATACCCAGAACCCCAGAGGCTCCCCGACTCGCGTGCGTTCGATCCAAAGACCCCGAGAGCGTCGTGGGCCATGAACTGGCGACAGATTTCAGCGAATACGTTCTGTGTATGATCATCCCGACTGGGCCGGATGGCATCATTCAGGTATGACGTCGAGTCGCCCCGCATGTCGTGGAGCCGCGGAAGTACGAACCGATGCCAAAAGGCTAGGAAGGGATCTGACATGCGATAGCGGCGCGATCGGCTCCTGGGGCCGGCATCGAGTGAACGTCGAGTGCGTACAAGTCCCAGTTCCCCTAAGCGATGCAAGTAAGGTGCGACTTGGCCGCTGGTGGTGAGATCGGGTACGCCGCCATGCACAGTAGCCCAGTCCGTTTCTCCCTCGGCTAGGGCGGAGAGGACTGCGTAGTAACGGGTCGGGTTCTGCACATCGCGCTCGATCCAGTCCCGACCCGCGTCGGCGAGCGTCGCCCCCGGCTCCAGGAGCAGATTCCGGATGTTGGTCGACAGGGTGACGGACTGATCTACGGCTCGTAGGACGTTCGGAATGCCGCCGAACGTTCCATACGATCTGATGAAGTCGCGAGGCGTCGTGCCAGGGAGGAATGGGAGCGCTGCACGAAACGACAGGGGCTCGACGTGGACCTCGCCTCCGAACATGCCGGCCAATCGCTCTGCATCCATGGGAGCGGATGTATGGGACACCGTCACGATATGGAATGTGCGATCCTCCGCTCTGGCCTGCCGCAATGTGCGGGCGACGGCGTCCGAGATTCGCGACCGACCGTGCACAAGCCTGTATGCGTCGTCGAGGACGATTACAAAGGCGGAGCTCCCCGGCTCAGCGAGCGTCAGGGCCGCATTCAAAAGAGCCGCCCAGTCCCCTGGCGGACCGTCAAGGGAAGCCATCCGGGTGCCCAATGCCTGCCACAAGGATGCCTGCTGTGCCTCGTCGGCTCGCGGTGCGCAACGGAAGTGGAGCGCTGGATAGTCTTCGAGGACTCGTTCGAGGAGCGCCGTCTTGCCTACCCCTCGGACCCCTGATACGTGCACAAATGACGCTTCCCTGCGGTCCAACAGGGACCGCAGGCGGCCCAGTTCTCGTGTTCTACCGTGAAGAAGCATGACCGAAACTATAGGAATAGAAACGACTCTAGCAACATTAGCGTAACAATATTTAGGCAAGAATGGCACGCTGAGCCATTGAGTCGACCGGTGGTGCTTGCGAGGTTCTTTTCCAGAAGATCGAACCAGTGCCAGACTAGGAGATGCCGTCCATGAGCAGTGTGAGCCCCCGCTTCGACACGTTGGCTGCAGCCCGGTATTCTCCTAATCCTCCCCTTGAGGGTGGTGAGCAGAAGCGCATCGTTCTCGAGGACGTGTTTGGAGAGAACGTCTTCGGTCTCAATCAGATGAAGTCACGGCTCCCGAAGCCGCAGTTCGAGGCCCTGCAGTCCACGATCCGGAACAGCACGGACCTCGACCCGTCCGTGGCCGACGCGGTGGCCATAGCGATGAAGGAGTGGGCTCTCGAGAAGGGCGCCACGCACTACACGCACTGGTTCCAGCCGCTCACTGGTTCGACTGCGGAGAAGCACGATTCGTTCTTGAAGCCGACTGGCGATGGTCGGGCCATCACCGAGTTCAGCGGCAAGATGCTCGTTCAGGGCGAGCCGGACGCGTCGTCATTCCCGTCGGGCGGTCTGCGCGCAACTTTCGAAGCCCGCGGATATACTGCGTGGGATCCGACGTCTCCCGCATTCCTGATGGAAGGTCCTGGCGGTGCGTACCTGTGCATCCCGACCGCGTTCGCTTCGTGGGCCGGTGATGCGCTGGACAAGAAGACCCCCCTGCTGCGCTCCATTCATGCGGTCGATCAGCAGTCGCGTAGAGCGCTCAAGCTGTTCGGGTCACCGCCGAAGGCCGTGCGAGCGACCTGCGGTCCCGAGCAGGAGTACTTCCTTGTAGATGAGGAGTTCTTCTATCGTCGGCCGGATCTGATGACGGCTGGCCGGACGCTCTTCGGCACGAAGCCGCCCAAGGGTCAGGAGATGGACGACCATTACTTCGGCTCGATCCCCGCGCGGGTCCTCGAGTTTATGAATGAGGTGGAGTTCGAACTCTACAAGCTGGGTGTTCCCGTGACGACGCGTCACAATGAGGTCGCTCCGGGGCAGTTCGAGATGGCGCCTATCTACGAAGATGCAAACACAGCAGCCGACCATCAGCAGCTCATGATGTCCACGCTGCGTCGGGTGGCTCGTAACTACGGACTCGTGTGCCTCCTGCACGAGAAGCCGTTCCAGGGCATCAATGGCTCAGGGAAGCACTTGAACTGGTCTCTCGCCACGGAGGACCAGAATCTGCTCGAGCCCGGCGAGACGCCGCATGACAACATGCAGTTCCTCTTCTTTATCTCAGCGACTCTGAGGGCTGTAGCGAGACACCAGGACCTACTGCGGGCGTCGGTCGCCCATGCGGGCAACGATCATCGCCTTGGTGCGAACGAAGCGCCGCCGGCGATCATTTCAGCGTTCGTAGGCGACCAGCTTCAGGACATCTTCGAACAGATCGAAAGTGCAGGGGAGGCCAAGACGAGCAAGCCGAGCGGCTTGGTGGGTCTGGGAGTGAACGTCCTGCCGCGTCTGCCGAAGGATGCTGGCGATAGAAACCGGACGTCCCCGTTCGCATTCACGGGTAACAAATGGGAGTTCAGGGCGCTTGGCTCGTCCCAGAGCGTCTCGTTCCCCGCAACGGTACTGAACACGATCGTAGCTGAGGCCATCGACGAGTTGTGCACGAAACTCGAGGCGGAGCTCGCGAACGGCACTGCATTCGACGAGGCGCTACGCGCGCTTCTCGCGAGCGAGATCCCCGAGTTCAAGCACATTGTATTCAACGGTGACAACTACTCTGACGAATGGGTCGTCGAGGCAGAGAGCCGTGGTCTGCTCAACCTTCGGAGCACGATGGACGCGCTGCCTCGGATCGTGGATGAGAAGAACACGACACTCTTCGAGAAGTACGGTGTGCTGTCACACCGTGAGCTCGAGTCGCGATACGAGATCTTCGTCGAGCGGTACTTCATGACGATCAACATCGAGGGTGAGACGGGCCAGCACATGGCGCAGACCATGATTCTGCCCGCAGCGACCCGTTATCTGAGCGAGCTGCTGGCGACCGCTGAGCGGGCGGACGATGTCGGGCTGAAAGCCGACGGCGTCTTGGTCACAGCCAAGGCGGTGATGGCACTGGTCGATCAACTCACCGAGAAGCTGGCTGTCCTTGCCGAGCGGAATCAGGACCAGGGCGGTGACGACGTCGTTTCGAAGGCCGAGCACATGAGGAGGAATATTATTCCTGCGCTCAAAGAAGTCCGGGATGTGGTGGATCGTTTGGAGCGGCTCGTCCCGGATGATCTATGGCCGGTGCCGACATACCGCGACATGCTCTTCGTCAAATAGCCGAATAGCGACGCGCTATTGGCGCGTCGCTATTCGGGGCGGTGCGCTCCCGCTGGGCCTCTGCGGCGGGGGGGGGACTCCTGGTGCCATTCCGGCACTCCTCACGGTACGGAGATGGCCTCGAGGGCTACATCTAAAGTCACGGTAATGACGTGACACTCGTCCTCATCGACGACGACACCGGACTGGGTCCATATATGGTATCCCTCTCGGGCGATCGAGACTTCGTAGGTGCCTGCTCGCTCCCGAGCACCGGCCATCACATTCCCGAAGGCCTCAGTCGAACGTTCCACATAGTCACCTTCCCGGATGGTCAGCGTGGAGCCAGCGGCCAACGCGTTGCCGCTCAGGGCATCCGTTATTGTGACGTTGATTCCGGCCCGAGCTTCTTGTGTGCAAAAGACCGGCTCCGTGGTTCCGCATGCGCCGACGGTCAGGAGGGTGGCCAGGAGGATTCGTCGGTAGAGTCGCATGGCGTTCCGGGTGGCAGTAGGTAGAGCAATCGCCGCTCAATGATAGAACGAGCGGTCCGTCTCTCATGTGACGTGTCCGGGCCTCCTCCCGCCCGAGGCGTACCGGCCCTATCTTGGCGCGTCACGCGACCTCGTACGCCCCGGAGTGGATGACCACCTCCGCCGCACCTCACCTTGTTGAAGCTCTGGCCCGAGTGGCCCGGCGGCGTCCGGTAGCTCGCAAGCTGATCGTCTCTCCGACGTTTGGTGGGGGACGAGAGCTGCTGCGACGCCTTTCATTGGATAGCGGGGGGTGGGTGGGCTTTGAGATCACGACTACGCGTCCATTGGCTACTCAGCTCGCGCGAGAAGAACTGGAACGGAGCAGCCTCCGGATTGTCGATGCGTTCGAGCAGCAGGCCCTCTTGGACGAAGCGCTTGATTCCGCCCTCAAGGGCGAGGGGCCAGGGCTCGGGGATCTAGGAGAAGGCGTGGGCTTTCGCGAGAAAGTGCATGGTGCGGTCATCGCGATGAGGCTCTCCGGGATCGGACCCAAAGAACTCGATGCGGCCCGGCTTTCCGATTGGTCCAAGCGCCTCTTCCTGCTGCGCGTCCTACAAAGGTACGAACGGCTCCTGGGGGGAGAGCGGAGGGCTGATACAGCGTCGATCTTTAAGCGGGCGCTCGTCGCCCTAGAAAACGAAGGGACACGTATGCCAGAGTCCTTGGGTGCGGATCAACTTCTCCTGCTCCCCGGATTGAGCACGCGTGGATTGAGCGGGCGGCTGTTGGCCGCGCTCCAGGCTCGGGGGGCGAAGGTCTTGGAGACAGATCCAGTAGTCGGACTCGAGGTGCCGGACGCCGTCTTATGGAATCGTCACACTGAAGGCGGCGCGGCCTCCTATCTGTATAGCCCTGACGATTGTCCCGGGGACGTGGAGATGAACGAGACGCAACTCTTCCACGCGTCGTCCGTCACGGACGAACTACGGGAGGTAGTGCGTCGGGTCGCGGCGCGAGGCATCGCTTGGGATCAGGTGGAGCTCGTGACTCCCGATCCAGCTGCCTACGGCTCGGCGATGCATGCGTTGGCCGCACAATTGCGGTTGCCGGTGACCTATGCGGTCGGCCTCCCCGTAGAGCGGACACGGCCGGGCCGTGTGGTGCGGGCGTATCTCGATTGGATCGAAGAGGGCTTCCAGGCACACACCATTCGCCGCCTCCTAGAGGCGGGTGATCTGAGGCCTCGAAAGACTACTGGGCGCCACGCTGCTGCGGCGTTGTCTCGGCGGTTCCGGAGCCTGCGAATCGGGTGGGGACGGAAGCGGTATCGCACCCAGATCCGTTCCGGGATCGAAGCCGTAGAAGCCATGCGTCCTGGGAAGCTCGAGACGGAGGAGATGTTCTCCCGACGGCGAGATCGTATTAAAGGTGAACTCGAAGCTCTTCAGTCGATTCTCTTCCCAGCATTGAAGGCGACACCCGATGTTCCGGATCGAATGGGTGAGGGAGGTCGGCCGGTCTCTCCCGCTGAAATCGCTCGAGGCCTGCGCGCGTTTCTGCGGCGCGTGCCGAAGGGTGACGGTGCGGACCGGAGTGCTCGGGACGAGGTCGTTCGGGTTCTCGAGCGGGTGGAGGCGACACTACGAAGGAGGACGGAGTTCCGCGCTGCGGTGACGATCCTGCGTCGTTACCTCGAGATCCGGGTGCGTGCTCCAAGTCCGGATGGTGGATCAGATGATCCGGGTGCACCGTGGTCTTCCGAGGGCGGCCACATGCATCTCTCGGATCTAGAGCATGGTGGATACACAGGCCGGCCGTTCGTATTCATCGTCGGTGCGGATGCAGAGCGTGTTCCCGGAATGGGCGTGCAGGATCCGGTGTTGTTGGATAGCGATCGACGAGTCTTGGGAGAGGGTCTCCCAACGTCATCGGAGTTGCTCCGCGAGCGGATATTCGGATTTGCTGCGCTCTTTGCCCGCATCAACCAAGCGGAGGTTACGCTGAGCTACGGGGCATGGAAGGCGACCGAGGCTCGCGCGGTGAGTCCCTCTCCCATTCTCCTTCAGGTTCTTCGGCTCGTCCGGCAGGACGGCCACCTCACGTTCGAAGATCTTCACGCCGAGTTGGGGCGTGTCGTGTGTCGCATTCCGGCCGGAGACCGGCCGCCCCTAGATGTCGACGACATTTGGATGAAGGCGCTGGGATCCGGCAAGGTCATGCGCCGCGGCGTGGACCACGTGAGGGCGGCTTTCGGCCGACTCGATGCCGGCTTGACCACCCAAGCAGCGAGACGGGAAGGGGTCCCCGGGCCAGCGCACGGGGTAATTGAACCACGACCCACGGAACTAGATCCCCGCCAAAATCCGGCCCTCGTTTTGTCTGCGAGCCGCCTGGAAGACCTCGGTACGTGCCCGCTCCGTTATCTGCATAAGTCGGTTCTGAAGGCCTACCCTCCCGACGACCCGGAACTCGATCCAGAAAAGTGGCTCGATCCGTTGAGACGAGGCGGTCTGCTCCACGAGGTCTACGAAACCGCGCTGCGTGAGGCACGAGAGCAGAAGGTCAGACTCGATGACACGGCGTTCGAGTCGCTCGCTCTGGAAACGCTCGGCGCCAGTGTCAAACGTCTCGAGCGTGAGGTCCCAGTGCCAGGCGAGGGTGCGAAGCGTCGTGAGGTCTCCGGGCTCGAAGACGATGTGCGCTCGTTCGTACGCATGGTTCGGCAAACGACTGCCCCTTGGGTCGCGCTGGAGATGAAGTTCGGGATTGGAGATGACGATCCCGTAGTTATGCCGTTGGAAGAAGGTGAGGTTCGCTTACGGGGCGCCATCGATCGCGTGGACGAGAATCTCGAGGGTGTGCACGTCGTGGACTATAAGACGGGTATGCCCCGCGACTTCGCGGCCGGAACCGGGGCGTTCAACGGAGGTCGGCGCCTGCAACACGCGCTCTACTCGTTCGCGGCAGAAACGCGTTTGGGTGGGGACGTCGTCGCTGGAGAGTACCATTTCCCGACGCGCCGAGGAGAGAATCAAGCGTTCGTATTCCCTCGAGTGGCCTTGGCCGGTGTCGGGACGTTGGTTGGACACATGCTGGACACCGTAGCCAGCGGGAGCTTTGTCCCGACAGAACGAGCGGACGACTGCCGCTTTTGCGATTTCTCAGAGGTGTGCCGTTCTCGGACGCTGTCGTTCGGGAAGATGGAATCGCCGCTCGCCGACTGGTCGGAAGAGCACCTGAACACAGGCCTCTGGCCCGCCTTCGCCCAACTCAAGCGAGTGAGGACCTTCGAGGACTGACGCTCTAGCGTTGGGCTGACGAAACGGCGCTAAGGCGTTCCGCCTTGGAGAATCGTGGCCAGTACATTTCCATCGATGTTGCCGCCGGACACTACAGCCACGATCGGGCCGTCCCCTTCATCGACGCCCTGCATCGCTGCGGCGACGGAGGCTCCTCCGGCGCCTTCAGCGACCACGTGAGTTCGTTCGGCCAGGATCCGAATGGCTTCGCAGATGGCTTCGATTGAAACGACTCGAGTTCCCGCCAGGAGACTTGACGCCAAAGGCCACATTTCCGGAAGGACACCCCGTCCACCGATCCCGTCTACGAAGGTGGGCACACGATCGACGTCCACAGGTTTTCCGGCCTCGAACGACGCGTTGAGCGGCGCAGCCGTGTTCACCTCCGCGGCGTAAATCGGAATCTCTGGGTGACCAGCAACCATTGCCGATGCGATGCCACAGGAGAGCCCCCCGCCTCCGAATGGAACGACTACTCCGGTTACTTCAGGCAGTTGCTCCAAGATCTCGAGGCCGACTGTTCCGTTTCCCGCGATCACATGCGGATCGCTGACGGGGTGCACGAAGAAACCATGTTCGTCCGGGTGCCCGTGGTCTCGCAGTACCCCCCACCATTCGTCGAACGGCACGGCGACGGCCGTTGCGCCCAGGCGAGCGATCGCCGCGAGTTTCGTTTGTGGCGCACTGTCTGGCACGATGACTCTACATGGGATGCCGAGTCGCCGTGCGTTGAAGGCCACGCCTTGAGCCATATTGCCGGCGCTCCCGGTGTAGACTCCTCGGGCCAGGACGTCCGGATCGGCTAGGGCCATGGCATTCGCCGCCCCGCGGATCTTGAAAGAGCCGATGGCTTGGAGGCACTCGAGCTTGAGCCAGATCTCCCGCGAAGGCCCGCGCACGTCGAGCCGTACCAGGGGAGTACGAAACGCCACGTCCGAAATGCGGTCGCGGGCAGCCTGGATGGCGTCGAGTTCGATAGGTGCGATCGGAATCATGTGCACACGATGGCCTCTGAGGGATGGCATTGCTAGCTTGGCGCGCCGGGACATTACCGGCCCGGATGTGCTACGATTTGTTGCTGGCCAAGACTCGAAAAAGCCGTTTTAATGAAGACACGCTTGTTGACCCTGCTTTGCGTGACCGTCGTCGGTTGCAACGCCGCGAGTCCCTCCGCCCTAGAGGACTTCAATCCCGCGTTGTTGCAGGGGAAATGGTCCTTCGTGTTTACCAGCGCGATCTGTACAGTCCCTGACATCGAGGCCAGTTTCAGTCACTTCCGCCCAGCGGGGGCGATCCCCGCCAGCATCAGGTTGATTGGGTCGTGGCAGGTACGCGGGGAACCCGCTGCTTTCGATCTCGAGGGCACCCTTGGGCGTGACACGGGCGAGATCTATCTGGAATTGACCCCCGGCTCCAAGAGCATGCAGGGCCTTGTTCTCGACAACGACAATCTCGCCTTCGTCTACACGGACACGTCGGTCGGGTGTTCGGCGCGGGCTGCCGCCCTCAGGATAGAATAGATCTAGGACTTCGAACGATGCCCTGCGGAGTCAGGGTGTCGCCGGAACGCCTAGCTCTGCTCGCGCTTCTTCCACCGTCATGAGGTAGGGGCGCATCGCGTCGAGAAGCGCTTCCGGCAGGGGGCGAGATTCGATGGAGTCCCGGGTCGTGCACACGAGAACCTCATGCCCGGTGACCGCTAACTGATGGGCGCCTTTGTGGAGCACATCGAAGTTGATCTTCACCGAGCTCGTTCCGAAGTGAGTGAAGTACGCGGCGACGCGTAGCTCGTCGTCTAGGCGGGATGGGTAGTGGAAGCTCGACTCTAGATGCACTCGGGGAAGCCAGATGCCGAACCGGTCGAAGACTTCGCTGTAGGGGATCCCGGCCGCCCGGAAAAGCTCCATTTCCGCGATCTCGAAGAAACCGACATAAGCGCCGTAGAAGATGATCCCTGCTTTGTCGACGGCGGACCACCGCACGCGTTCGTCGACGGTGAAGAGCTTGGCCCTCATTTGAGGTCCTCTGATGTGATCAGGATCGTGATTCCGCTGAGTCCTCCAACACCTGGAGACTGTCGCAGCAGGCATTACTGAATATAACCGTTAGCCCCCTGGCCCTTCTCTCTGTTGAGGGCCAATCTGGGGCCATGCTACTCCACCTGACCCAGAGCGAACGCGACGCACTCAACGGTTCCGACGGTGACGCCACGGCGATGGCTATGCGCATCGTGGTGGCCGCGGGAGACCTGTTGGGTGCCGACTCCTTGGTGGAAGTCTCCTCCGCCCACATCGACGGGTGCCTACATCACGGTGATGGCGGAGTCGAGTTTGCAGAGGCGTTGGTGCGTGGCGGAGGTAGGGTCGCAGTGCCGACCACGCTGAACGTGGGGGCCTTGGACCTCCTCCATCCTGGAGCTGTGCGAGCCGACGCACACAAGACCGACATGGCTCGCCGACAGATGAACGCCTACGTAAAAATGGGTGCCGAGGCGACGTTCACCTGCGCCCCATATCAGGTGGGACACGAGCCTGGCGTGGGAGAGCAGGTCGCCTGGGGCGAGTCCAATGCGATCGCTTTTGTGAACTCGGTCCTGGGTGCTCGCACCGAGCGGTATGGTGACTTCCTAGATGCGTGTTGTGCGATCTCCGGACGAGCTCCTTTCTACGGTCTCCACAAAGAGGAGAATCGGCGGGCTCGCGTTGTCGTTGACGTCTCGCGGGTTCCTGCTTCGCTCAAGGCCCGTGATGTCTTCTTCCCCGTCCTCGGTACTTGGCTCGGGCTCGAAGTCGGGCAAGAGATCGCCGCCATCGTAGGGCTCCCCGAGTCCGTCACGCGCGACCAGTTGAAGGCTCTCGGCGCGGCCGCTGCGTCGACGGGGGCTGTCGCGCTCTTCCACGTGGTCGGTGTCACTCCGGAGGCTCCTACGCTGGAGGCGGTTAGTGGTGGTGAGGTCTTGCCTCTAATCGAAGCGACACCGGATAAAATCATGCCCGCGTTGGAGCGCTTGTCGACAGCGCATCAGGCGGACGGGGTCGATGCGATTGCGGTTGGCAGCCCTCACTTCTCTCTCGACGAATTCGATTCATTGAGACGCTTTCTAAGCGGCCGTCACCTGTCGATCCCGTTTTATGTGTGCACTGCGCGGGGGACGCTCCGCACGTTGGACGAACGCGGGCACACCGAGGCTCTTCGAAGCGCGGGTGTCGAGATCATCGCTGACACATGCGTGGTGGTGACGCCGATCCTGCCCGCCGTGAATGGCGTGCTCATGACGAACTCGGGGAAGTTTGCGCACTACGGGCCGTCGAACACGGGGTACGAGGTGTTGTACGGGAGCCTGGAAGATTGTGTGGAGTCGGGGGTCCAGGGCCGGGTCGTGCGCGACGCGGAGGTGTGGTCGTGGTAACCGGACGGCCCCTCATTCCAGGGCAGGCGTCAGGGCCGCTCCTACGTTTGGATCACCCGATCAGCTTCTGGGGCGGAGTCGATCCGGTGGCGGGCACGATCGTCGATCCGCGGCACCCGAACTACGGCCAGTCGATTGCGGGCACCGTGCTAGCGATCCCCTCTGCGGTAGGCTCCAGCTCTTCGAGCGCGATCATGCTCGAGTTGGTACGAGAGGGGAATGCGCCTGCCGCGATTCTCATGGGAAAGGCCGACGCCATTCTATCTCTGGGTGTCGTCGTCGGCCTCGAGCTCGGCTATGCGTCGGTACCGATGTTTGAGGTCTCCGTAGAGGACCAGCGAGGCCTCACGGTCGGAGCGATGGTGAGCGTCACCGAAGATGGTACGGTCACTCAGGCGTAACGGGTTTTTTCGAGTCTCCGCGTCCCCATCCCGTCGCGATCGCCACGATGATGACGGCGAGAAGTGCCCACGAGTGCACGTTGTGCACCCCGACGTTCCAAGGCGAGAGCCGTGGCATGTCTCCAGCTCCCGAAGTGAGCGAAGCCGCGAGGACGACCGGAATGAAGAATGGGAGCAAGAACGGGTAGGTGCACACGACAACATCGAGGATGTTTGCGCGCCTGTAAGGTCCGATGCCGGCGGCTTCGCCCACGTCTTTCGCGAGTTCGCCCACCGTAAGAATGGCCACGGTCGAATGGGTCGTGAGGACCGTCGCGGCAGTCACGGATCCGAAGATCCACCATTCGGCCTGCTGGGCTTGGGCCGCCTTCTGGCGAATCCAAGTGATCAAGCGATCAAGAAGGCCCGCTGCTTCGACTCCGCCCACGAGTCCCATGAGAAGAATGGTGAAGACCGAGACTCCGATGGCTCGCCTCATTCCGTCCAGGATGAGTCCTGTGGCGATGAAGTTGTCTCGGTCGATGCCGATCAGGTCGCCCACCCCGAAACGCCCCAGAACCATACCGAGCACTGCTGCGGTCACGATTCCGGCGATGAGTCCTGTTACCAGGTGGCTTCGGCGAACGAGCAGAGTGAGTACCAGAGCTGGTACGAGCAACATGGTGAGGCCGGCGGCGTCGGGTGAGATGTCGAGCGTGACCGTCGCCCCTCCTTGGGCACCCCCGAAGATGCCGAAGACCGTGATCGCGATCGCGGCTGCGGGCAGGGCGTATCGCAAGCGAGACCGAACGACGCCTCCCAGGTCTGCCTCCTGCGTCGTCGCCGATGCGATCGTCGTGTCTGAAATCGGTGAGACGTTGTCGCCGAAGGTGGCCCCTGCGATGATCGCCCCCATCAGGAAGGCCGGGTCCGCGGAGAGGGCGGCACCCGCCGGGTAGAGCAAGGGCGCACAGACCAGAAGCGTTCCGAGGCTCGTTCCGGTCGCGACCGAGAACACCACGCACACCAGGAATGCGGCAACCGCGTAGCCTCCGCCTGACACACCCATCACGCTCGTTGCCCAAACCAATGCGTCGACGAGTCCGCTCTCGCGAAGGAGAGTCCCAAGGACTCCGGCCAGGATCCAGGCCAGCACCATGATCATCACGAGGCGCCGGCTCATCCCGTCTACCACAGCGTCGGCGTATGCGGATCGGTCGTGAGCCAGGCCCAGTCCGGCGATGAGGGCCAGCAAGACGATGGGCCAAAAGCCTGTTTCGTCAGGTGCACCTGCGAGCCCGAGCCAAGAAACTCCGGTGAGAAAAACCACGAACGGCGCGAGTGCACCGCCCACCCCTCCGAAGAAGGTGAGTTTCGCCGTCGGCTCTGAGGGATCTCTCAAGGGGACCATCGTGTTGGGGTCGCGGTAAAAGGGTCGTGCTCCGGCCGGCGGAATCCTACGTTGCGGGCACTCCCACTGAAAGGAAACAATTGGTGCCTTCACTTGACGACTTCACGCTCTACGATCTCAGGGTTGAGGTCGTGGCGAGCGACCAGCCCATGGTGTGTAACCACAAGGTCGGCGACTACTTCGAAGTCTCGGGTGAGAACATGACGTTGCCCGTGGGGCAGAGTTTTCCGTTCTACTCGCTCGCTGCCCTACTACCGCTCCTGCCCGCGAAACAGCGACAGACGCACCCGAACGACTGGATGACCACCGACAGGGACGTCGCTTGCCCGGATCCGCTGTGTGGCGGACGCTTTCGCATCACACGAATAGGCCAGACCACGTTCCGGCACGGCGACGTTACGCGTGTTCCTCTCGGAAAATCAACCGCTTGAACCCCGACCCAAGCCGTATGGAATTTGGGACGCTCGCGGGGGACTACTCCGTCTCCCGGATCATCCACGGCGGGTGGCAATTCTCTGAAGGCCACAGGCTCTCTGGGGAGGCCATCGATTCCACGGTCGACGTGCTCATGGCTTCCGCCGAGCTGGGCGTGACGACCTTTGACTGTGCTGACATCTACACCGGTGTGGAAGAGCTGTATGGGCGCTTCCTGAAGAAGTGGGCGTCCACCTCGACCGCTTGTGCGCTCCAGGTGCACACCAAATTTGTACCCGACTATGATGCGCTCGAGCAGTTGGACCGTTCTTACGTCAATGACATCATCCATCGGTCTTTGACCCGACTCGGGATCGAGCGGCTCGATCTCGTCCAGTTCTACTGGTGGCGGGACGACGTGCCAGGCGCCGAGGACGCGGTGGAGTACCTCTCCGACCTGCGTGATGCGGGGAAGATCCGGCATCTCGCAGTGACCAACCTCGACGTGAAGAGGATCGAGAGGGCGCAGGACGCGGGCGGGCGACTGGTGTCGAATCAGATCCAATACTCGCTCCTGGATCGGCGAGCTGAGGGAGCGCTGACAACATATGCGGTGCAAGAGGACATGGGTCTCCTCTGTTTTGGAACGCTCGCCGGGGGCTTTCTGACGGACCGCTGGCTAGGTGCTCCGGATCCCGACGCGAGCACGAATCGTTCGCTCGTTAAATACCGACTCATCATCGATGAATTCGGAGGATGGGATGCGCTACAGGCGCTCCTTCGCACTCTGCGCGAGGTGGCGGATGGGCATGAGACGGATATCGCGTCCGTAGCTCTTCGTTTTGTGCTCGATCAGCCGGCGGTGGCCGCAGTGATCGTTGGAGCGACCCGATTAGGACAGATGGAGCGAAATCTCGGCGCCTTTGGATTCGCTCTGACAGCGTGCGACAACGATCGGATCCGCGGACTCATCGACGCTGCTCCGGGGCCCTCCGGTCCTGTCTTCGGCCTCGAACGTGATCGCGACGGTCGCCATGGCCGGATCATGCACTACGACCTGAATGCAGAAGGTGCGTAGGTGACCAGCGGTCACACTCACGGACTGCCGGCACCCAGTGAGGCGATCCTTGTCGTCGTGTTTTTGTCTGGCAGTCGTAGGGGCACGACCGTGCGGTTGGGCGGAGAACGTTCGTGTGTGGGGACGGATCCGAGTTGTGCGGTCCGTATTCCTTCGGACACTGAACCCCTGCCCCTGCCGCACCATGCCACCCTGACGCGCAGGGGCGATACCTACGAGATCACGACATCTCCCGACGCCGAAGTGTGGGTGAATGGTGAGGCCGTCGAACATCTCGTTTTGGCGTCCGGTGACGTACTCGAGATCGGACGCGATGGAGCGCTACTCCGTTTCCGGATCTATGAGGCGGGCATCGAACCGTACAAGTCACTTCCGCAGGTCTTTGAGGACTGCTTGGAGTGTGCACGCACGGAACAGACGGTGGTCCGGAAGGCGTCCTCTTTTGCGACTGGCGTGCCCCGTGAGTTGGTAACGAACACGTCTCGATCTTTCCGAGGCTTCATGGTGCTTGCGCTACTGTCTCTGACAGCCGCCATCGTCGTGCTAGGGAATTGGAATGCTGAACTGCAAGATCAGTTGACCGATGAGATTCAACGGGTGGAAGGACTATCCGCCCTCGTGGAGACAGCGAGCGCCCAAAAGCTGAACGCGGATGATCTCGCGGAGGTGGCCACGGAGTTGAGGGCCACGCGGGACCGGGTCGATTCGCTAGAAGCACTCTCAACCGCGAATGCCCGTGTCGTTGCGGCGGCGGCTCAAGCCACGCTGTTCCTGCAGGGGTCCTATCGGTTCATGGAGCCGGGTACCGATCGGCCGCTGCGAATGATCCTGGGTCCAGACGGAAGACCTGTTGCGAATCCCTTCGGGCATCCGGCGCTCAGTTTGGAGGGAGAGGGGCCGCCGCTCGAGATATTCGTAACTGGAACGGGCTTCGTGGCGAGCGCCGATGGCCTCGTGGTAACGAACCGCCACGTCGCGATCCCGTGGGAATTCGACGACGCGGCCAGTGGGATTTTGGCTTCAGGCTTCAGGGCGGAGTGGAATCGATTCGTGGGTTACCTCCCCGACATCGCCGGGCCTTTTGATGTCGAGTTGATGGTCGCTGCCGACGATGCGGATCTTGCGGTGCTGGAGGCGGTGGACATGTCCGGCCGACTTCCTTTCGTCTCGCTCGCGAAACATGCGCCCGTCCCGGGTGATGCGGTGATTGTCGTGGGGTATCCGCTTGGATTGCGGGCTCTCATGGCTCGCAGCGAAGCTTACTTCGTGGCACAGCTCCAGAGTGATGGCGTCGTGGATTTCTACGAACAGGCGGAACGTTTATCCCTAGCCGGCTTCATGCAGCCGCTGGCCACGCGAGGCATCGTGGGTCAGGTCACTTCTGCCCGTGTCGTTTATGACGCTGAAACCACGAGCGGAGGGAGTGGCGGTCCGGTCCTGACGCTTGCAGGTGAGGTCGTGGCTGTGAACACTGCGATTCTCCCCGAGTTCGGCGGCTCCAACCTGGGCGTACCGGCAGATCGGGTGCGGGCGTTGCTGGACCGCGCGGAGGGAAATTAGCGCGCCCTTGGGACACCTTCCCCCAGACCCCTGCCGAGACCAAATTGCCGCGATGACCGATAAAGCAGTGGTTTCGCTGCCTTTTCACGACGCGCCCGCGCGCGAACGCATCTCGATCGACCTCGAGATGAATCTCCTGGTGGAGGCCGGGGCCGGCTCGGGCAAGACTACCGAGTTGGTTTATCGCATGGTTGCGCTGGTCGGGTCCGGAAAGGCCACGGTCGAGGAAATTGCGGCCGTCACGTTCACACGAAAAGCTGCGGCGGAACTGCGAGAGCGTTTCCAGATCCGTCTCGAACACCGGGTCCGAGAGGCAGCGGGTGACGGGGGTGATGATCTGCTGCGAGAGCGGCTTGCGAGGGCTCTCGATGACATCGATCGGGTTTTCATCGGGACAATCCACGCGTTCTGCGCTCGGCTCCTCAGAGAGCGTCCGTTGGAAGTCGGTCTGGATCCGGCGTTTCAGGAACTTCCCGTCGAAGAACGAATTCGGGTCCGGCGCCATTTCTGGGAGGCGTACCTCGAACGGCTCGTCCGCGATGCCGACCCGATCCTCGAAGAGTTGTCCGATGCTGGACTACAGCCATCGCGTCTCTGGGGGCTCTTCAATCACTTGGTCGAAAATCCCGACGTCGACTTCCCGACGGATGAGGTGGCTTCTCCAAAACCGTCCGAGCTGACGGAGGTCCGCGGACAGCTTGAGGAACTCGTAGATCGCGCATGGGAGCTGATGCCGGACCACGAACCACAGCGGAGTTGGGACCCTCTCCAGAAGAAGCTACGGACGCTCCATTTCACCCGTGATGTCACGGGGTGGAAGGAGCCTCCGGAGCTCTTTGATGCTCTGTCCAAGTTGTGTAAGAGCGGACCGACTCCTCACAAGATCACGAAGAACCGTTGGAAGGATGGGGACTTGGCGAAGGCCGTATGCGACAACGTGAATGCGTTCGGGGTCGGGGACACACCGGCTCACCGTTTGGTGAACCGATGGTACGGTCACCGGTATCGGCTGGCTGTCCGGCTCGGCCTCCACGCGGCGCGAGACTTCGCGGCGCACCGGAAGCGCACGGGGCGGCTCGACTTCCAGGACCTGCTGGTGCTCACGGCGGATCTTCTGCGCGGAAACAACGATGTCAGAAAACAGTTAGGGCGCCGATACCGCCGGATTCTGATCGACGAGTTCCAAGACACCGATCCGCTCCAGGCCGAGATCATGCTGCTCCTCGCCTCCGAGCCGAATGAGGAGGAGCCGGAAGGTGATGAGCCGCCGCTCGCCACGGATTGGAGGTCTGTCGCGCCGCGGGAGGGAGCGCTCTTCGTGGTGGGGGATCCCAAACAAAGCATCTACCGCTTCCGCCGCGCGGACATCCAGCTTTATGGCTTCGTGAAGGACCGTTTTCGGGACTTCGGGGATGTGCTGGAGCTTACCACGAACTTCCGTTCACGCCCTCCCATTGGGGATCTCGTGAACGAGTTGTTCCAAGAGGAGGGGTTCTTTCCTCCTGAGGCTACGCCGGAGCAAGCTTCGTTCGAGCCGCTCAACACACGGCCTCCCCAGAACGATGAGCCGGACGGGGTCTTTTGGTACGCCATCGCTCCGGAAGGAAGAACGAATCGGGGTGCGGCTGAAGACGATGCGGGCCGCATCGCGACTTGGATCGCCGAACGGCTGGCCTCCGGTGAGCGCACTGCGGGTGACTTCCTGATTCTCACACGCCTGCGTTCGAACATCGCAGTCTACGCCAGAGCGCTCGAAGGGCACTCCGTTCCCGTGCAAGTCACCGGAGCCGGTGTCGGAGTCGAGCAGGAGCTCCGCGAACTCCAAGCGTTGCTGGAATGTATGATCGACCCGACGAATCCAGTGAAGGTACTGGCTGTCTTGGTCGGGCTGTTTTTCGGCATCGATTACGAACGTTTGGTCCAACACCGTTTGACGGGTGGCGCCTTCGAAATCATGCGGCCTCGGGGTGGCGGGCACCCCGACGTGGATGCCGCGCTCGAGGTATTGGGTGCCTGGTGGAGAGCGGCCAGTACCGGACCAGCCGACGTGTTCGTCTCTCGTGTGACCAGCGAACTCGGCCTTCTGCCCTTCGCAGCGGCAGGTGACCTTGGCTCGTTACGCGCTGGGGCGTTGCTCTACGCCCTGGACGCGGTGCGGGCTGCTGCGCTGGCCGGAGACGCCTCCTTGCCCGGTGCTCTCGATGCCCTGCGCGCCGCCCTCGATCTTTCCGAGGCTGAGGCACCGCTTGAGCCTGGAAGGCCTGATGTGGTGCGACTCATGAATCTGCATCAGGCGAAGGGGCTTGAGGCAGAAGTCGTCGTGCTCGCGGACCCGACCGGGGCTCGGGCCAGAAACCCTGAAATTCACATGAGTCGAGGCGAGGACGGCACGGCCCTGGGTTATCTGCGCGTGACCGAATCGCGCGGAGGCTGGGGAGGCGACCAGGTTCTCGCGCTCCCGGAGGGTTGGGATGAGAAGGATGCGAAGGAGCGTTGTTTCGAAGCGGCGGAGGAGGTGCGCCTGCTGTACGTAGCCACTACGCGTGCGAAGAAAGAGTTGCTGGTGGCCCGTTGGCCCGGGGGACCAGGCCGGTCGCCGTGGAGGGCGCTGGACGGGTGGTTGGACGAACGGGCCGAAGAGCTACGGCTGTTCGCGGTCGACCCGCCCGAACCCGATGTTGTCGATCTGTCTCCAGAGGACGCGCACGCCGCGGCGGAAGCAGCGCAGCTTCGCTTGGAGGAACTGAGAGCGCCGTCGTTCAGGCACCGATCGGTGACCGAAATCGCCAAAGGGGATCCATCCCACGCGACTTCGGACGTTCCATCTGGGGAAGCTGCGCCCCGCGGAGCATTTCGAGGCTTTTCATGGGGGAGTGCCGTCCACGGGGCGCTCGCCGCAGCGGCAGCGGGCGTGTCGTCAGAAGCGCTCCGGGCGGTGTGTCGTGATCTGCTGATCGACTACGAGCGTCCGAAGGATGACCACGGTGACCCCACTGAATTGATGGAACTGTTGGCCGTGGTGGAAAAGGTGTTCGCTTCGAAGTTGTGGGCGCGTGCACAAGCTGCGGACAAGGTTTTAGCCGAGGTGCCGTTCTCCGTTGTCCATATGCGCGAGACCGCCGCCGAGCAGCCCCCCGTGGAATCGACGGAGCTCACCAAGGGGAAAAAACAGTTGGACCTCTTTGGGATGGCGATCGAAGCACCATCTCCGGCGCGGGAAGAAAAAGAGGACTCGGACGTTCCCGAGATCCTGGAAGGTGTCATCGATCTCGCGTTCCGCGAGAAGGGTGGATGGGTCATCGCGGACTATAAGACTGACGTCGGCACCGACCCCGACTTCGGCACACGTGTGGATGCGTATCGCCGCCAAGTTGATCTCTATGCGGAGGCTTGGACCCGTCTGACTGGTGATCCCGTGAAGGAACGAGTGCTGTTCTTCACAGCTCAGGACAAGATCGAGAGCTGGTAGTTCGGGCGTCAGCGGCTATCGTCTCCGGACGATCTCCAGATAGGTCTGCGACACGCAGTTCACCGGACACTTGATCATCGCCTGCTCGCATTGGAGGAGGCTGATGCTCTGAATGGAAGCGGGGGCTTCAATCCGCAGGTCCTCTTCTCCTATCTGGTGACCGTCCACGAAGATGTCGGTGACTCTGTTCATCCAACCGGGGTGAAGCTTCGTAATGGTGTCCATGGCGTTCGAGTATCGGCCTGGCACGAGGTCTTCGGCGGTGATCGTACGCGTACTCTGTCCGCGCGCACCTCCGCCACTCGCGCACCCGCCCAAGAGGAACAGCGCTGCCAGTGCACAGGCGCGCGGTAGTCAGCTCACGAAATCACTCGTCTCGAGCTTTCCCGCCCTTTGCGAAGGAACGGCACGCCGTCCGTGATCCATTCTGGAGCAGGAAGCCCCATGAGGTAGTGATCGAAATACTGCTTCATCCGAGTCTGGAAGTCCTTCTGGTTCGCCTCCTTTGCCAGATGGTGTGGTTCGTCGGGATACGAAAGAAGAATGACCTCTTTCCCGAGTCGGCGTGCCGCGGTGTACATCTCGAGGCCCTGATTCCAGTCCACAGCTCCGTCCTCCGTACCATGGAGAATCAGAAATGGTGTCTCGATGTTCGGAGCGTGATGGACAGGTGACTGACTGATCCAACGCTCCATGTCGTCCCACGGCTGGTCGCCCATGCGGCCCTGACTGAATTGGAGAATGGGACCGTTTTGATTCCCGGAGCGTTTGTAGAGGATGTTGTTCATGCTCATGAGGTTCGTGAGCGGAGCGCCCGTAATGATCGTCTTGAACATGTCGGTTTGCGTGAGGATGAACGACGTCTCGTATCCTCCCCAAGAATGGCCCTGCAATCCGACAGCTTCCGGATCGGCGTAGCCTAACTCGATCGTCTCTTGGACAGCGCTCACGACATCGTCCAGAGCCGAACTTCCTGGGTAACCGTCGTCGTACACGATGTCGGGCATGAGGACGGCGTACCCGTTGCTGGCGTACGTCGACATATGCGGTCGATCGTCATAAACCGGCATCGAGAATTGGTGGTGTCGCTGCGACATCTTCTCGTAGAAGTACACGATGGTCGGGTATTGTTGGCCTTCGACGTATCCGGCGGGCAAGGCGAGCGTGGCCTGCAGGTCATTGCCGCGATCGTCCGTGTAGTCGACCAAGACGCGGCGGCCCCACGCGAACTCTGCGATCTGCGGATTCGCATCAGTCACCTGAGTCGGATTCCTGAAGCCGGTGTCAGCAGTCCAATAATCAGGGAATCGCGCGAAGGTCTGCCGCGTGAAGATGACGCGGTCTGCATCGGCTGCTTTACGCACCTGCCCGACCATCTCGTCGCCGAACAGGAGCGGCTCCGGCGCCTGGCCAGGGCGTGCGCGGAAGTAGCCAGACTTCTTCGTCCATTCGCCGTATGCGGACAGGATCGTCTGATCTGGGTCGACGAAGTCGGCTTCTGGATCGAGGCGAACCATGCGGAAGCGGATGCTCTCTGCGTCGCCCATGCCACCTGTGAGGTTCAAGGCGCTCCCACCATCGAGGGCGACCTGCCACACGTCCCATCTGTCGTAGAGGAGAATCGACCCGTCCTCGGTCCAGCCCGCGACACCATGGGCCGGAGCCTCGTTCACTTGATCGAACTCGCGGTTTACGAAGTCGACACCGGATTGCTCAGAGAGATTCGTGCGCTCCATCGACGCGATCTCCATGGCGTGCACTTCTTCGTCTTGGAGGAAGATGAACCACTCGCCGTCCGGAGAGGTCCCCATCGCGCGGCGGAGACCGTTGACCATTTCACGCTGTTCGCCGTTTTCGAGGTCTATGCGCACGTAGTCCACGAGTCCCCCGGCTACGGTCAGGTCGTCCAAGTAGCCGCCAGTTTGTTGGCCGAGCCCCCAACGTCCGTCGTCCGTGATGTCGACCCGCTGGATCGCGTCTGTGGCTAGGCGTACGAAGCGACCGTCATCCACGTTGTAGACGGAGGTGTAGGTGGAGCGGCGGTCCGCGTTCGCCTGGACCATCTGCACGGACTGGAGCCGGTCGTCTGCCCAGTGCCAAACGTCGACGTTCGGCCCCTCTTCATCGTCTTCGTCGAAGTCCGCTTCCTGCTCCTTGATCCCGAGGACGACACGATCCCCGTCCTGAGTCCACCGCGTGTTCGCGAGTTCGGAAAGCACGAATCCCGCGGGGAAGGACGTATCGTCGGACGGGTCGTACGTCGACGTGTGAGGCGAGCCGCCCACGCCGGAAGCGATGACTAGAACGTTCTCCCGTTGGACGAAACCCTCCTCTTCGGATCCACGGAGCGCGACCAGTCCCGTGCCCGCATCGTTCCAAGCCAGGTCGTCGTATTTGTGCGAGCCAGTGTCGAGCGGACGAATCCGTCCGTCACCGGGAGTGACCAGGTAGAGCCCATTCCCCGACATCGCATCTGCGTCGACGAGGTATGCCAAGCGATCCCCGGCTTCGTTGAAAGAGAAGCCTGACACGTTCCCGAAGCTGAGCATCGTCTCTTCGGTCAAGTCGCGCAGAATGAGATCGGAACCCTCATGTTCCGCGTCCGCGTCAGACCTCTCGCGATGAATTGCGAGGAATCGCCCGTCTTCGCTGAAGGCGAACGAGCGCACAGAGGACTCCTCGGATTCCTCGCCCGTCGCGAGATCGATGAGGTGGAGTGCCCGCCGGATTGGCTCTCGTTGTTCGCGGAGTGGGTCCGCTTCCTCTTCGGGGGGGGAGGTCAAGAACGCCACCCAGCGCCCGTCATTGGAGAAGGCCGCCTCAGTCCCGTTCATCGCCTCGTGCGTGTCGTCTCCGTCCAGCGATCGCACAAAGAATGTCGCGTCCCCGTCGTTCGGTTGATGGGCGTAGGCCATCCATTGTCCGTTTGGGGATAGTGATACCTGAGTGATCCGGCTCCAGGCCCCGTAGTCATCAAGGGTCAGGGGGCGTTGGGCCTCCTGGGCCACTAAGGCGGGTGCGGATATGGACAGCAGGCAGGCGGAAGCAAAGACAGCTCTGTTCATGCGATTCTCGAGCGTTGCGAACATCGAAATACGAACGGATTCCGATGCTGCGGCCTTATTGGGGGTCGCACAAGCGCCCAGCGTATGGGTCGCTAGCGCGCGACCTCGCCGTTTTGGCCCACGCGAAGCTCGAGAACACGGCCTCGGTACTCAGCCGGGTCGACATCGGTGACCGTAGCTGTGAGCCTCTCGCCTCCCGCCAGAATCGTCACCGCGACGTCTACGGGTTGTGCCCCCGGGAGTCCGAAATGAACCGGGAGGTCCGACTGCGAGTCGTACCCAGAGCCTGAATCGACGAGTCGCAAGCCGAGAAGCTCGTCCGTTCCTGCCGCGAAGAGCCGTACCTCAGCGCCAGTCCGGGTAGCTGCACCACTCCCATCCAGCACTCGCACCTGGAGAGATTGTCCGGCGAACTCGGGCCGCAGGAGGTTTTGCAGAAGGAGATGGACCCCGTCCTCCGGAGCACCGTTCACCGAAAGATCGAGGTCCCCATCACCGTCGAAGTCGACCCAGGTAGCTCCATGGTCCAGCGCTAGGCCCGCGAGGTCGGACGGGAGGACGTTCACAAACGTCTCGGTGCCTTCTCGCCGGAAGAGATAGTCGGGGTATTGGACGCCGCCCGTCACGGTGCCGTTCACAAAGAGGTCCTCAGTACCGTCGTGGTCGAAGTCCCCCCAGATGCAACTGTCGAACCGGGCGTCGACACGAAGACCGAGCGCTTCTCCGACTGATTCCCACTGCCCGTCGCCCGCCGAGCGCAGGAGTTCGTTCGGACCATAGTTGGCGAAGAAGAGGTCTAGGTGACCGTCTTTGTCATAGTCGACAGCGCAGGGCCGAACTGTCCCGAGCGCCTCGTCTCCCACGCCGCGCCCGCCGCCAGCCACGGGTGTTCCGGGGGCGACATCCGTGAAGTGTCCCGCGTCCTGCATGAAGAGCCCGTTGGCATCGCCGTTCATGTTGCCGACGATCACGTCGAAGTCGCCGTCTTGGTCGAAGTCGGCCCAGACCGCGCCTACGGTGCGCCGCGTGTCACCAATGCCGGACTCATCCGTGACATTCGCGAAGTGGGGGCTGGAGCCAGGGCCGTCGTTGCGAAAGAGCTGGTTGGCGCGGTCCCGCATACCCAGAAACAGGTCGAGGTCACCGTCACCGTCGTAGTCCACCCACGAGGCTTGGCGAGTCGTCCCTTCTGCTAACTCGAGCCCCGTCTCTGCCGCCACGCTCACAAAGCCGTTCTCTCGGTCGTTCCGGAACAATGCCGTGACCGGAGCATCGCCCGCGTAACCCAGGAGTAGGTCGGGGTCTCCGTCGGCGTCGAAGTCTCCCCAGGACGACGTGCGCACAGATCGCTCCACCGCCAGACCAACATCAGCTGCGACGTCCACGAAGCCGCCAGCGCCGACATTCATGTAGAGCCGGGACGGCGTGCCGTTGAAGCCCACGAACCGATCGGGGTCCCCGTCACCGTCGAAGTCCGCCCATGCGTCGGAGAGTGTTCCGCCGGAGTTGAAGAGCTCGTTGGCCACTGCGGCGAATGCCACAGGCTCAGGTGCCCGCTCGGTGTCTGCGCGGAGCCAGAGTATTGAGACGACGCCGAGCGCGAGAGCGCCGGCTCCGAGGACCGATTTTAGCGTGTTCATATGCTGTGTGGGCCAAGCCTGTGCATGCGGTGCTCCGGGTTGAGTCAGTTAGGTATGCTGGCGTTTGTGCGGGGCGTTCGGCAAGGCCCGGTGTTGGAGGACAGTGCACGCTCCGATCTTCACCCGGCCTCAGGGGTTGCATCCCTTCGGATTGAGCAGCGGAGATTCGGGCCGCGCCGGGTGATCCGAAGACAAACAGGAGGTGTGTTATGGCCCGAGCAATCGGTGGTGTGATCGCGGCGTTCGTACTGTGGACCGTTTTGTGGTTGGGTTTCAATCAGATCGCCGCGGTCGCGTTGCCAGAGATCATCGTTACGGGACAGCCGCTGACGCACACCGGCATGTTGATCGCCTGCATCATGTACAGCGCAGTGATCTCGGTTGTGGCCGGATTTGTCTGTGCTTCTGTGAAGAAGGAATCACCTATGAAGACCGTTTGGGTGTTCGCTCTGATTCAGTTGGCCGTCGGCATCTTCGTCGAGTATACGTATTGGGATCTCATGCCTGCCTGGTACCACATCGTCTTCTTGGTCCTGATCGTACCCGCCACTGTGTGGGGCGGAAGCCAGAAGAAGGACGACTCAGTGGCTACTGCCTAGGTCGATTCGGCGGATCACCATGGGCGAGAGCAGGATGCCTGTGGAGGAGAGGTCTGCGACGTCGTTCACATAGAGATCGCGGCCGTCAGGACTCACGCCGATGTCGTTCGGTAGGGGAACGAGGCCTCGTGTGCTGCGCCGTCGTGAGGATTAAGGACGCTGACGCTTCCGAACCGTTACACATCACCAAAGTGTGTTGTTAGGGCGCGTCCCAGTGCGGCGAGGCCGTCTTCCAGGACATCCCGTTCTCCAGCCACCGCCACCCGAAAATGCGCCGAGGCTCCGAAGTATGATCCGGGCGTCACCCCGACATCGAAGTCGGCTGCCGCTCGGGTGACGAAGGGCCCCACGTCCTCCACTCCTTGAATACGGGGGAAGGCTACAGCTCCACCGATGGGTTGGACCCATTCCAGCCTAGGGTGGGCTGCCATGAATTCACGCATGATCGCCTGGCCCGGGTGAAGGACACCTCGGGCACGCTCCAGTAGCCCATCCAACTGTTCAAAGGCGAGAACGCCGAGTGTCTCGGACGGGATCGAGCCTACAGCGTAGATGACGTCGCGAACACGATTGATACGTTCCACGGTCTCGGGGTCCGCAAGCACCCAGCCCACCCGGATGCCCGCCAGGCCATAGGACTTTGTAAGGCTGTTCGTTGAAATGAAGACTTCGTCGCGTGTGGCGGCCGGCGAGTTGTCGACTCCCTCCAGCGCATCGAGATAGACCTCGTCAACGATGACCTTGGCTCCGACTACCTTCGCCAGCTTACCGACCTCCACCAGTGCTTCCGGTTCGGCGTACGCCCCAGAAGGGTTGTGGAGGTTCGTGAGGACGATGGCGCGGGTCTCGCTCGTGATCGACGCAGCGACCTCGTCCGCGTCGAGTGCGAACCCTTGCTCCCATCCGCGCTGGAATGTTGTGACATTCGCGCCGAGGAAGTGGGCAGCGCCCATGTGTGGATCGTACCCTGGCCATTCCACGAGCACCGTGTCACCGGGACGGACCAGAGCTGCGAGAGCGAGGTAGTTGGCCCCTGACGCTCCGGGTGCCGTGGCTACGCGCTCTGTGTCGACCCCAAAACGAGATGCGATTGCTTCCACCAAAGGTGGCCAGCCATCGTCGTTCCGTCCGTAAATCTCCAGCGCGTCTCGTGCTCCAGGAAGCTCGTCCACGGAGCAGGGCAGGAGGTTGGAGCCCGTGAGGTCGTACTTGGCTTTAGCGTGGTGCTTGGCCCACGTCATATAAGGTGCCCAAGTCTCTGGAAAACGTGTGTCAGACATCGATGGAAGTCTCTGAGGTATCAGCGCCGCCCTTACCTGCGAGCTGCGCGTTCCAGTAGAAGTAGGCCGGGACCCCGGCTGCGAGTATGGCGAATCCGATTCCGGAGCGTACCGGGTTGTTCCAGAGCACACTCCCCAGAATCAAGATTGATACCGCAACGAAGAGTCCCGGGACCAGTGGGTACAAGGGGGTCGCGAAGACGCCTTCGGGGCGCTCAGCGAGAGGGATTTTCTTCCTGAAGACGAACAGAGATGCCCCAGCGAGTCCGAAGAAGAACCAGTCGGCCGACACGACGTAATCGACGAGCTGCGCGTACGAACCGGTCGTCACGAGCACCACCGCCCAGACGGACTGGATGACGATGGCGACAGAAGGGGTGTCGTACTTCGGATGTAGTCTGGCGACGCGCTCCGGGAAGAGGCCGTCTCGCGCCATCGCGTAATACACGCGAGTCGGTGCAAGCATGGTCAGGTTCAAGAAGCCGAAGGTCGATACCGCGATGCCGAGCGTGATCAGGAAATTCCCAGTTGTGCCAAACAACAGGTCGGCGACATCTGACGCGGGCGTGAGCGTGTTCGCGAGTCCTGTGTGCCCAAGGACTTTGAGGTACACGAAGTTGATGAGTCCGTAGACGAGCACGACGAGCGCGGTTCCGGCGAGGAGCCCGACGGGCAGGTCGCGAACCGGGTCCTTCATTTCCTCCGCCACGTAGTTGGCGTTCTGCCATCCTCCGTAGGTGAACATGATCGGGATGAGTGCCGCACCGAATGCGAACAGCAGCATTCCGCCCCCCGGTCGGACGATCGGCTCGAGGGCGCCAGCCGCCGCTCCGATGGCCGCCTCGGCTCCGGTCTCCCGAACCGGCAGGAAGAGTCCCGCGAAGATCAGCAGGCCGATCGGGATCAGCTTCAGGATGACAAATGTGTTCAGCACCCGGCTGCCCGGTTTCACCCCGACGTAATTCACCGCCGCCACGACGACGATGCCGAGCACCGCCAGGATCTGCCCGTCTGCTCCCGTATTTCCGACCAGCCGCAGCGTGTATTCGGCGAAGGTGATGGCGACAGCTGCGATCGCGCCGCCCTCGATCATCAAGAGGAGGCCCCATCCGTACAGAAAGCCTGCCATGGGATGGTAGGCTTCGCGCAGATAGGCGTAGTGTCCGCCCGCTCTGGGGAAGAGCGTGCCGAGCTCGGCAAAGGTCAGGGCACCGGCCAGGGCGACTACGCCGCCGGCCAACCAAGCCGCCATGACGAGCGCGGGCGAGTCGAGACGCTGTGCCACGATATACGGGTTGATGAAGATGCCGGCACCGATGATTCCACCGACCACAACCATCGCGGTATCGAACCGACCCAGTTCTTTTCGAAACGACACACCCGACTCCCTGTGAAGGACCCGGGAGGGTAGAGTGGACGCACGGTATTTCGCCAGCCTGAGCTGGCTCACAGCAGGGCCGGGGGCTTCTCAAGTGTGCCCCGTGTTCACATGATTCCGGTCTTACGAACCTTCGATCGTAATAAGAGGAAATCCGCATGTCGGTCATGGACGTCATCGCTTCCAGGCGCTCGATCAAGAACTTCACAGATCGTGCGATCACCAATGAGGAGATCGAGCGGTTGCTCGGTGCGGTCTGCTGCGCACCCAACCACCGGATGACGGAGCCGTGGCGTTTTTACGTGCTCGGCCCGGAGGGGCGAGCGGCTTACGGAAAGGCGCTAGGTATGCGGAAGGCGAAGCGCGTAGAGGATCCGGAGGCGGCGCAGGCTGTGATCGACAAGGTCTCACGCGTACACCGTGATCTCCCGGGGATGCTCCTCGTGGCGATCGCGCAGGACGAGAATCCCGAGATCAAGGAAGAGGATTACGCGGCCGCTTGGATGGGCATCCAGAACCTCAGCCTGGCCGCGTGCGAGATGGGTCTGGGTACTCACCTGAAGTCCGGCGCGATCATGGATGATCCGAATGCCCGTGGTCCTCTGGGTGTGCCGGACAGTGAGCGGATTATCGCGTGCATCGAGCTGGGTGAGCCTGCGGAGACTCCGGCAGGGAAGGCCCGCTGTGCCGCGTCCGACTTCACCACCTGGGTGCCCTAGGCCGGGCAATTGCGCCCCCCCGTGAGGTGTCCGACCCTTAGCGCCTCCTCAGACCACATGTAGGTACACATGACACGTCGACTCTTCTTCGTCGCGCTCGTGGGGCTGTTCGTCACGTCCTGCGCCCCCAGCAGTGAGGGACCTGACTCCAATGAGATCCTTTGGGATTCCTGGGGGGTGCCGCACATCTACGGCGTCAGCGATGCCGACGTCTTCCGTGGCATGGGTTGGGCCCAGATGGAGAGCCATGGCGACCTCATCTTGAGGTTGTATGGCGAGGCGCGTGGTCGAGCGGCTGAGTATTGGGGTGAGGACTTCCTTCCCATGGACCAATACCTCCGTATCATGGGTGTCCCGGGTCGCGGGGCAGAGTGGGTTGAGGGCGAGTCTCCCGATATGCAGGCAAACCTCGAGGCCTTCGCCGCCGGAGTGAATGCGTATGCCGAAGCGCACCCAGAGCTGATCGCGGACGACGTTGAGGTCGTGCTTCCGGTCACGCCAGCGGACGTGCTGTCGCACGCCAATCGCGCCATGCACTTCACCTTCATGGCAAACGCAGGAGTCATGCGGCAGGCCGGCGCAGCAGTGGCCGAGCGCACAGCGATGGGGCCGGCTCCGTTGGAGCAGTCGCAGGAAGAGTGGGCCAGCCAGATCGGATCCAACGCCTGGGCGATTGGACCGAGTAGGTCTGCGAGCGGGAACGCGATGTTGGTCGCGAACCCGCACTTGCCGTGGGCGGGGCTTTTCCTGTTCTACGAGATGCATCTGGTCGGCCCGACCATCGATACCTACGGAAGCACCCTTGTTGGGCTACCCGGGGTCCTGATCGGGTTCAACGATCAACTCGGCTGGACGCACACGGTGAACACCTACGATGGCGCCGACCTGTTTAGCATGGACCTTGCCGATGACGGCTATCTATTCGGTGACGAGGTCCGGGCGTTCGAATCACGAGATGAGACCATTCTCGTGACGGGTGCGGGGGGCGGCCTGAGAGAGGAGACGCTCACAGTCAGGGAGTCGGTCCACGGGCCCGTCCTAGCGGCCGGAAGTGGGCGTGCCGTTGCGCTGCGGGTCGCTGGGCTCGAGCAGCCCGGCATCGTTGGCCAATGGTGGGACATGGCGCGTGCTCAGAGCCTCGCGGAGTATGAAGCCGCACTGTCCCGTCTTCAGATCCCGATGTTCAACGCGATCTATGCGGATGCTGAGGGACACATTTTGTACGTGTTCAACGGATCTGTACCCGAACGATCGATGGGTGACGTCGGTACCTGGCGCGGAGTAGTCGACGGAAGTGACCCGTCTACGCTCTGGACGACGTACCACAGCTACGACGAACTGCCGCGCGTCCTCGATCCCGAGAACGGTTGGCTCCAGAACGCGAACGACCCCCCTTGGACGTCGACCGTGCCTCAAGCACTGGATCCGAGGGATTTCCCGGCCTATATGTCGCCGACAGGCATGGCGTTCAGACCGCAGCGCAGCGCCAACATGCTCATCAACGACGAGTCGATCACGTTCGATGAGGTCCTGGCCTACAAACACTCGACGCTGATGGAGTCGGCGGACCGTGTGCTGGACGACCTGTTCGCGGCGGCGGAAGGCTCTGACGACGAAATGGTGCAACAAGCGGTCGCGGTGTTGTCTGCCTGGGACCGGACCGTCAGCGCGGACAGCAGAGGAGGAATTCTCTTTGAGGCATGGCTCCTGGCCTGGGTACGGTCTGGATCGTCGTGGGGCTTTGGCTGGGACGCCGCGATGCCGTCCGGCACACCCTATGGGATGGTTGACCCGGAGCTCGCAGTCGCTCTACTGTCCGAAACTGCAGCCAGAGTGGTCGCGGAGCGAGGTTCGCTCGACGTGGCATGGGGGGATGTCCACCGTGCGAGGCGAGGCGGCTTCGATGTGCCTGTCTCGGGCGGCCCTGGTGACCCCCATGGCGTCTTCCGGGTCGCCGCGTTCCAGCAGCAAGCGGATGGAAGCCGGGTCGTGAACCACGGGGATACCTACTACTCCGTCATGGAATTCACGCCGGACGGGGTGAACGCCCGCGTCCTGCTTGCGTACGGGAATGCGACGCAGTCCCACTCGCCCCATATTGGCGATCAACTTGAGCTGTATTCGAGACAAGAAATGCGGACCCCGTGGAGGACACGGACCGAAATCGAAACGAATCTGGAATCACGCACTGATATGAATGAGGATGGACGATGAAGCCGATCTACCGTGGATTATTGAGTGCCTTTGCAGCCGTGGCGGTCACCGCAGCAGTCGTTGATGCGCAGACGTTGCCTCCCCAGGAACACCAGGAGTTGGCACGGTCCATCTTCGCCGAGTTGATCGAGATCAACACGACGAATTCAGTGCGCGGCGACAATACGATCGCGGCGCGGGCTATGGCCCAGCGACTGTTAGATGCCGGCTTCCCTGCGGAAGACGTCCATGTCCTGGTCCCCGATGATTCGCCTACGAAGGGCAACCTCGTCGCGCGATTCCGAGGTCGGGACTCCAGCCTCAAGCCGATTCTGTTGCTTGCGCACATCGACGTGGTGGAGGCGCTGCCCGGTGATTGGAGCCCGGACCTGAACCCCTTCGATTTCCTCGAACGTGAGGGCTACTACTACGGCCGCGGCGTGACGGACAACAAAGACGAAGCTGCGATCTACACGGCCAACTTCATTCGGATGCGCCAAGAGGGCTTCGTCCCTGAGCGTGATATCGTCTTGGCGCTGACAGCTGACGAAGAGGGCGGTCCCCGCAACGGCGTTGTGTTCCTCCTTGAGGAGCACCGAGATCTGATTGATGCCGAGTATGCGCTCAATGAGGGCGGCGGTGGCATGGCTCAAAACGGTCGGAAAATCTCCAACAATGTTCAGGCCGCAGAAAAGAAGTACCTGAACTTTCGGTTCTCGGGCACCAATCCTGGTGGTCACTCTTCGCTGCCGGTGCCAAAGAACGCGATCTATGACCTGTCAAAGGCCTTAGTGGCAGTGCAGAGCTACGACTTCCCTGTGATGCTCCACGAGGTCACCGAGCAGTTCTTCGGGCGGTCCGCCGAACTCGTGGGCGGTGAGATGGGCGAGGCCATGCGCCGCATCGTTGCGAACCCGAACGATGCGGATGCGGCAGAGACGCTCTCCGTCGAACCCGGTTACAACTCACGCCTTCGCACGACCTGCGTCGCGACGCTTCTCGAAGGTGGCCACGCGCCGAATGCGCTCCCGCAGCTTGCGACCGCGAACGTGAACTGCCGCATTTTCCCGACGCACGATCCCGAGGACGTGCTTGTGAGACTCCAGGAGATCGCAGCTCCCTTTGATGTGACGGTCGAGATGGATGGCGCGGCCAATCCAAGCCCGCCGTCTCCGTTGACCGACGAAGTTCTCGGCCCGATTGAGAGAGTCACCGAACAGATGTGGCCAGGGGTGAAGGTCCTCCCGGTCATGTCGACGGGTGCAACGGACGGTCTGTATCTGCGGAAAGAAGGCATCCCGGTCTACGGCGTGAGTGGCCTGTTTGGTGACATGGATGACGTGCGGGCACACGGGCAGGACGAGCGGATCAGTATCCAGAATTTTTACGAAGGACAGGAGTTTCTCTTCCGTCTGGTGAAGGCACTCTCTGGCGGTGGGATCGCTTAGGAGCGTGGCTCCTCGTCCACTCGTGTCGGAGCACGATCAGGGCGCGAGCCTCGTAGAGCTTTCTCGGGAAAGCCGGATATTTCGGGAGCCTCGGTACGTGACCGTAGCCATACGTCGGTATCGGGTTCCGGAAACGAGAGGGCGGCCGGTGCCACGCCGACGATCGTGTACGTCTCTTCGTCGACTTGGAAGCTCCTCCCAATCACATCTTGCGAAGATCCGTATTGGTCACGCCAACGTTCATATGCGACACGTCCCCGCGCGGCGACGCCGTCCACAGTTAGGCTCGTGCCCCGCATGTCGTGCGCGGCGAGGGCTGTGAATGCGGAGGTGGTGCTTCTCCAGTCCAGTTATTTGGCGGGGGCGCAGGGAGCACCAGCCACAACAGGAAGCGAACAACGGGTGGTCGCATGCCTATTCCGCCTAAGTGGCGAGCGAGGCCGGTGACGATTCGAGGCCTGCCGACAGCTTGGCCATCCGATTGCGTGATACCTGGAGGAGGAGTGCGCCGCTTGGGCGGAGCATGTAGTACTTACGGCGGCGGCCACCTCGCTCGGCCTGAGGTTCGTCCACGCTTGAGGTGATCAGGCGGGCAGCTTCCAGTCGCTGCAATACGGTGTACACCCCGCCGGCGCTCATCTCGCGACCTGTCCGTGATACGATCTCGCAGCGGATTGAGGCTCTATAAGCGTCAGCGCCCAGAGAAAGCAGCGCATAGAGTATGAGTTGTTCGAACTCGCCGAGTGCCTTTGCCATCCAGTTGACTCCTCTTGTTTTCAACATGGACCAAATTGAGGGGGAAAGGGTTGTGAACGTCTAGGAACCGTCGGGTGTCGTAGTCGTATATGAAGGTGGTATTCGCATCACTCCAGCCGTCGGCATCGACGCAACTTCAATGAGCTCAACACGTTTCTTTCTCGTCTTTGTGGTCCTCTGCGGGTTCCTCTGGAGTCCGGCAGCCAAGGCACAGACCGTGCTGCTCAGGGTCATCGATGCCGAGACATCGCAGCCTATCTTCGGCGCCTTGGCCTATCTGGACGACGGACAGGGGTCGACCGTGAAAAACGCCCTGACCGACGAGCGAGGTCGGGCGCTCTTCGTGGGTCTGGCCTCGGGTATGTATCGGGTGCGGGCCGAAATGATGGGGAAGCGGACGGACGAAACTGAGATCTTCGAAGTGGTCGCGGGTGCAACAGTTGCTCGAGAGCTCCGACTCGAGTCGAGAGCGATCGTTTTGGAGGGCATCCAGGTCGAGGCAGAGCGTGGTCGCTGCTCGGTACGTCCGGAGCAGGGCCTGATCGTAGCGGACGTTTGGGACGAGGCGCGGAAGGCCCTCTCAGCGGCGGCGTTTACGGACGGCCAAGAGGTGTATCGATACCAGACGGAGCGTTATACGCGGGATGTGGATCCGAACACGAAGATCACTCGGGAGGAGCAGCGGCGGCGTGCCTCTGGGTATCTCCGGACCCCCTTCGAGAGCCGACCTGCAGAGGACCTTCTGGAGAACGGCTTCGTTCAGGCCGATGACGATGGCGATCTTTATTTCGCCCCAGACGCCGACGTGCTCCTCAGCGACGCCTTCCTTGACACGCACTGTCTGCGGCTTGCGCGTGGCGGCGAATCGAACGATGGGCTCGTTGGCCTCGAGTTCGAACCCGTGGGTAATCGGAATCGTGTGGCCGATATCGCGGGCACCATTTGGATCGATCTCGACTCGTACGAACTCCGCTATCTGGAGTACGGATACCGGAATCTCAACGCCGATCTGACTTCACCCGACGTGGGCGGACGAGTCGATTTTCGGCGCCTTCCGAACGGCAATTGGATCGTGCCGGAGTGGTGGATTCGGATGCCGACCGTGGGTTATGTCCTGGACGCCGCCGGTCAGCGCCAACCGTATCTTGAAGCGTATAGAGTCACGGGCGGGATCGTCACTGAAGTGCAGGAGTCCGGCGGTCGGACCGTCGTTCGGGCCGAAACTGGGACGATCGAAGGCATCGTCCTCGACAGTTTGGGTGCCGAACCCCTGCGAGGCGCCCGGGTCGGCGTCGTGGGATCCCCACAGTCTGTCTTCACGAACGCGGAGGGACGTTTCGTGATCCTGGGCCTGACCGAAGGGATCTACCAGCTTCACTTCTCACATGCCCGGCTCGAGATGATGGGTTACGTGCCGGAGCCGGTCGTCCAAGAAGTCGTGAAGGGCGGGGTCGCTGCGGTCCGTTTCATGATGCCTTCGATTACGGACATTGCATTCGAGGCATGTCGGGACCAGGTGGTCGGTGAAGGCACGTCGCTGCTCCTGGGCTGGGTGCGGGATGCGGCGACGTCACGGCCCATGCCCGGCGCGGCGGTACAGGTGCGTTGGGAGAAGGTCCGCATGGTCAACGTCGGCCTTGAGAATGCTCGCATCACCGGGGAAACCATGTCCGGCTTCCAGGTGAATGCGGACGAGGAAGGGCATTATCGGATCTGTGGCGTTCCCGCAAACGAGCTTCTAACGATCAACACCATCATGGACGGCGTGGAGTTGGCTGGTGACACGACGAGCATCGACGAATTTGCCGCGGCGAAGGTGTACATTCTCGAAGTTGTCAGGGAAGAGCGGCGCTAGAGCGACACTCCTGTCAGTCAGCCGCCGAACAACACCCCAATGCCCTGTTCGAAGATGATGTCGCGGGAAATTCCCATCGCATCGAGCCGGTTCAAGTCAGCCTGAAGCTCGTCCGGAACGAGCCCTTTTTCTTCCATGAGCTGATCGACGCCTTCGTAGTCGCCGTTCCCCTGGAGCGTGAGAATCAGTTCGCTCAGCCCATTCACGGCCTCGCTCATCGCGGGCGCAGCTCTCGGTCCTGCGCTGGAGGTCGTGACCCACTGTCAGGCGGCGGTCCGCGCGACGCACACCGCGTTCGTGCTGGAGATGATGGGGTACCCGCCGGTCCGCGTGTACGATGGGTCCATGGAGGAATGGGCCAACCGAACGGATACGCTACTCGAGTAAGAGGGTGGCGCGGCGCGACCCCGCCACCCATTCTCGGGGCACGGCCCGTTCTCAGCTTAACCTCCGATTTCCATGCTCTTTCGTCGTACAGTGGATGCAGCGCTGTTCTTCATCCTCTCGGCTGCTTTGGCACCGCTTGAGGCTCAGGACCGGACCGAACTGGTCCGCACCCTTCAGGTGCATCTAGACTCCCTGACGGAGCACTCCGCTTTCCCAGGACTGACGCTCGGCGTCGCTCTAGCGGACGGATCCTCCTTGGGCTTTGCGGCCGGATGGTCGGACACGATTGCCCACCGCGAAATGCGGCCCGAAGACCGCATGCTCCAGGGGAGTGTCGGAAAGACGTACTTCGGTGCAATTGCATTGCAGTTGGCGGCCGACGGGCGGTTGTATCTGGACTCGAAGCTGTCGGACTACCTTGGGAACGAGCCTTGGTACGGCGGGCTCCCGAACGGTGCGGATGTCACGATCCGGCAGCTCATGAGCCACACGAGCGGAATCGTGCGTTACGAGTTCAATCCGCAGTTTCTGCAGGACCTCACAGCGGATCCCATGCGGACGTGGACTCCCGCGCAGCGGGTCGCGTACCTCGACGGCATGGAGGCGCCTTTCGCGGCCGGGGAAGGCTGGGATTATTCGGACACCAATTTTGTCCTCGTTGCTATGGCCGTGGAATCCGTCACTGGTCGTCCCATATATGACGACATCCGGCGAGACCTCCTCGACCCGCTCGGCCTTGTGAACACCGTTGCTTCGGATCGTCCTGATGTGCCTGGTATCGCGAATGGGTACGCCGGGACCGAAAACGGATTCGGCGCCTTCGATGCGACGGTGCAAGACGGTCGCCTGGTGTTCAATCCCCAGTTTGAATGGGCCGGCGGGGGGTTCGCTTCGACCACCGAGGACCTCGCCATTTGGACCAAGCACGTGCAGGAAGGCAGGGCGTTCGACCCGGTTATTCTTGAGGACTTCCGCGCGGGCACCCCAGCGCCTCTCGGCCCGGAGGGCAGCTACGGCCTGGGCGTCATCATGATGGAGCTACCGGCGGGTACCGCCTGGGGCCACAGCGGTTTCATGCCCGGCTACCGGACCGAAGCCTACTACTTCCCTGAATACGGGTTCGCATTGGCGCTCCAGGTGAACACATCGGACGGTGCCGCGTTCGGTCAGTCCCCTCTGCGGATGCTCAACGAAATCGCTGAACGCGTGAAGGTGGGTGTCGGCTCGTGAGCTATGTAAGGGTCGACACGGGTGTGGAGCGCCTGGTGACTGGTGCCGCAGAGCATCTTCGCGGACGCAGACTGGGCTTGATCGCGCACCCAGCGTCCGTGACGTCCGAACTGGAGTTCTCGGCTGACGTGATGATCCGCGCCGGCTTCGATTTGGTGGCGCTCTTCGGCCCCCAGCACGGTGCCAGGGGTGAGAAGCAGGACAACATGATCGAATCGGATCACTACCCAGATCCGGTGACAGGCTTGCCTGTTCACTCCCTCTACAGCGAGATGCGGAAGCCTAGTCCGGAGATGCTTTCGGGGCTCGACGCACTGGTGTTCGACCTCCAGGACGTGGGGGTTCGCGTGTACACCTTCGTGTGGACCATGGCGTTGGCTATGGAAGCGTGCGCGGAAGCTGGAATCCCGTTCGTTGTACTCGACCGCCCGAACCCCGTAGGCGGGCGCCGTCGGGAGGGACCCGTGCTCCGTGTGGGCTTCGAGTCGTTCGTGGGACTTCATCCCATCCCGTTGCGGCATGGCCTGACCTGTGGCGAACTCGCGCGCTGGTTGAATGAGGTGCGAGGGATCGGCTGCGAGCTGGAGGTGATCGAGTGCGCTGGCTGGTGTCGGTGGATGCACTGGCCGGACACGGGGCTCCCGTGGGTATTTCCGAGTCCCAACCTTCCGACTCCAGATTCCTCCGAGGTCTATCCCGGGATGGTCTTGCTTGAAGGGACGAACCTCTCAGAGGGGCGGGGCACGACGAGGCCGTTCGAGCTGTTCGGCGCCCCCTACTTGGACGCGGACGCGATGGGTGCGCGCCTCGCGGGCGCAGGTTTACGGGGAGTGACAGTCCGTCCCTGCCACTTCGAGCCCACGTTCCAGAAGCATGCGGAATCCCTGTGTGGGGGTGGGCAGCTTCACGTGACCGATCTTGACTCGTTCGAGCCTGTCCGTGCCACGGTCGAGATCCTACGCGCCGCGCGTGCTCTGGCACCGGCAGAATTCGGTTGGCGGCCACCTCCGTATGAGTACGAGGCAGATCTCATGCCCATCGATATCCTGTGGGGTCACGACGGATTGCGCTTGGGCGTCGACGCGGGTGCGACGACGGACGAGATCCTCGCAGGTGTGGACGAGGAAGTGGCCGAGTTCAGCACGTCGGTAGAGCCGTTTCTACTCTACGAGTAGCGCGGGCTCTGAGTAACGCGAGTGTTCTCTGACCTCAGGTGAGATCGCAGCCCTGGGTCTGGAAGAAGTTCTCTTCAATTTGCAGATCCAGCGTGTCACCGGGGTCGACGCTGATTTCACGCGTCGTGCATTTGTTCCCAGCGAGAATATTGATTTCGATGCGCAGGGGCTCCGACCGCTCCCAGGGAATCGAGAACACAGCGTCACGTTTCCCTTGGACGATACCCAGTCCGGTGCGTGAGCCCAGCCCGATCACATAAAGCCGCGCTTCATTGAAATTCGAATTCTGCACATGAAGCCGAATTACCCGCTCGGCCACCGGTGCCCGTGTGAATGGATCCTCGCGCACAACGAGCGGGCCGGCCGAAGTGCATCCGAAGGAAGTGACGAGCAGCGCCACACACGTGACGACTCTAGGAGTGGTCATCGCCGGTTACCGCGGCACTCGGTGAGCCCGACGTTCGCTGGGATGTGCAGCTGGATCGTCGCCCCGGGATCTGCAGGGAGTTCTCCAATGCGGCATTGCCGTCCTCCCACGATGTCGATTCTGAACTGAACCGGCACCGCGAAGTCCCAGGCAATCGTGAACTCACGGTTGGTCTTTCCGGTGACTTCGCCGAGTCGAATGGGTTGACCTTGGCGGATCGCGAAGACGGTCAGGTCGTTGAAGTTCAGATTCCGGACCTCGATGTTGAGTCGTCCAGGAGCGTCAGCCCGACGTCCGTTGAAAGGGTCATCGGGAGTCCCGCCTCGGCCTAGACACCCGGATAGAACGAATAGCGCGATCAGTGCCAGGAGCGCGATCAGGGCGGGACGACGACGGCGTGTAGCCAAGGGGATGCTGTTCACTTATCCATGTTATGATGCGCAACAGTTCCAGGCGAACCCTGACTCTTTTGCATGATATACCCATTCGTTAAGACGATGGAGCACTTACCAAGTGCACGACTCCTTGGTGCTGGAAACCGAACGGCTCGCCCTCACTGCGATGACGGCTCCTGCGCTACGTGCGTGGCTCGAGAAGGATGCTGAGGCGTTGCGGACGCTCACCGAAGCATGGTTCCCCGAGCCGGTGGAGTCACCGCCACTGTTCGGAAAGGACCTCCCCATGTTCTTGGATCGGATGGAGGAAACCCCGACCGAGCTCGGGTGGTGGGTCTGGCTCGTGCACCGGAAGGACTCTCACCTCGTGGTAGGCGTTTGTGGCCTAAGTGGCCGCCCGCTGGATGGAGGGACGATGCTCGGCTACTCGGTTTATCCGGAACACGAGGGCCACGGCTACGCGACGGAGGCATCCAAGGCACTGGTTGCCTGGGTGCTGCAACAGCCGGGCGCCTACCGAGTGGATGCGACGGTTCCCATCGCACACTCTGCCTCGATCAGTGTTGCCGTGAAGCTCGGCATGAGTGAAGTAGGGCGAGACTCCGACCCCAAGGTGGGTGAGATCGCGGCGTATCGATTGGAGCGGTCGACCTAGCTGCCCTGGACTCGCCTCAACTCGGTCACGAAACCGAGACCATACGAGGGTGCAACGGCGGCGGCGCGTTTGGTGACCGAGGCCGGCGAGAAGCAGGTCTCCGGCTTGAGACGCGAGGAGCCCCGGTATCGGCATCGAGGCCACTACGCTTTGGCGAGCCCCCTCGAGCGTAGCTCCTCATCGAACGCGACGAGGTCGAAGTCGTCTTCGTACCCTACTCGGTCGGTCGCGGGCAGGTACTTGTCGAACCGTGCCTCGTCTCTGCTGAGTTCGCGGTCGAAGAGCTTCAAGTCGCGGTCGCCAGCCTCCACGGCCGAGTCCCCGGTAGAGAACACGACTTCACCCAGAGAGCGCTTCTCAAGCTGGAGCTTACGGCGCACCGTCTCGCTGGCGGTGAACTGTTCTCGGATCGCTGGGAATTGAAACCGAGTCACGCCAGCCTCGTCGACAGAGACGTCTGCGTCGAATTCGGCGGCTAGGTCGTCCACGGCCCGGTCGATCGCTTTGGCGTCCACACCCTTCATGCGCTCGGCGACGTAAAAGCCGACTTCGTCGGACCGGACCTCGGCGTTTCCGCCCAGCGCACGCGAGTACACGAGCCCGAGCAGGACCTTCCGGATGTTGCGGGCGATCCTGCGCTTGTTCTCCCGCTTCACGCCCCACATCCGAAGCCCAGGCACGGCGAAGAACAGCGCCGAGAACACAACCGGCACCAACACCAATCCGACGTACGCCGCAGGGCCACCAATTCCCAATCGTGGGAAGATGAACCATGGCGACGTTACGGCGGCCGCGAGTGTAAACGCGTTCATGCCTACGACGATCGCGTTGTTCTTGGCAGTGTTTCCGGTCAGCTCCTGCTGCGGCTCCAGCCGGAGCCACGCCGGGTGAGGCTCTTTGGTCGAAGCCTCGTGTGTACTCACCATCACACTCGGGAATGCGTACACCAGTTCGCCGTCCGGCGACACGACGGCCTCGCCGTCATAGGCACCCAAAAGACGACCCATTTCGTCTTCCGCCTCATCAACAGGCAGGCCTGTGTGCTCCACCAATTCGGCCGTCGTGATCACGCCGCTCCGGGCGCGGATCAGGCGGAGTGTCCCGCGGTCCAGCTGGTTCTGCGTGGGCTGGGGTTTGTCGGCCCCGAACACGAAGGCGAACACCTTCTTGTAGAAGGGCGACCGGTCGTCTTTGTGGAGCTGGCTTTCCCAGCGGTGTCCGTAGTAGGGCCGGCCGATACGCCATCGGGGCGTCCAGATGTAGTACCAGAGCCAAAAATTGCCCATCGGGAAGTGCCGGTGTCCGCCACCACCACCACCACCACGCCGGCCGCCGAGTCCCCCCCCGCGTGAATCGCTGTTCTTGTTTGCTAACAGTGCCGCGATGACGAGTGCCACAAAGATCAGGAAGTACACGACCAGCATGATGACGATGGTTGCTTTGAATCCTGCCGTGAGCACTGACGTCGTCTGCCGCTTCATTCTAGCCAGGACAGGCTCGGTCCCACGGGTGATCAGCTGCTCGTCGAAGCGGTAGAGGAGTTCTCCGGAGTCGGACACGTCCAAGTGGCCGCGGTGCGACTCAAGGAGCCCCTTGAGGGCCACTCGAACATTGTCTGCGGCCAGGCCGGAATCGGAGACGACATCTCCGACCGTCCCATGTCCCTTCAAGCGGCGGAGGGAGGCGAGGATGTCTGCTTGGTCTTCGGCTATGGCGAGGGTGCTCACGTGTGCATCTGCTCCGGGGTGATCTTCGTATGGAATGACTGCTACTACGGTGTACCGGCAGGGATCCTTCGACTTACCCGTCGGCGGCCTCCATCAAGGCCACCACCTGCTCACTCGCTGCGTCCTCGCCGACGTAAGACAGCCACACGTAGATCCCGGTGGACAGAGCCATGGCAGGGAATATTTGGTGGACGATCTCTGAACCCGGAACGAAGCCCCACGTTAGGAGCACGACGATGCCGGTGATGAACGACGCGATGACGGCCTGCCCGTTTCCACGCTTCCAATGCAGGCCAAGCACCAGGGCTGGGAAGAAGCAGGCGCCGTAGAGCGCTCCGCTGAAAGCGGTGAGTTCCACGATACCGCCCGGGGGATTGAGCGAAATCAGCATGGTGATAAAGGCGAAGAGCGCGACCCATCCCTTGGTCCAGAACATCTCCTGAGTCTCCGAGCGCCCGGGCTTCAGGACCGAGACGATATCCCGCTCCGTCGTGGATGCCATCACCAAGAGCACGCTGTCGAGCGACGACATGGCGGCCGCCACCATCGCGACCAGCAGGAAGGCGCTGGTTCCCTGTCCGAACACCTCTGAGAGAAGGTTCGGTACAACGAGATCGGTGTCTTCAATCCCCGATGGGAAGATCTTTCGCGCGTAAAGCCCGACCGGAATCAGGAGTGAAAACACTCCCGCGAAGGTGAGGGAGGACACCCACATGGCGGTGCGCGTCGCCTTGTCTCCTTCCAGTGCGAAGAACCGCGACAACTGGCGGGGTTCGACCGCGAATTTTATGAGGCCAGCCACCATCGTCCCGATCAGGACTGGAATGGCCACGCCTCCTCCCCAGGTGAACAACTCCTCTCCCCCGGGCTGGCTGCGCACTTCGGCGAAGGCACCGAGGCCGCCGGCCGCGTTGACCGTGCCGAAAAAGAGCAGAACTGCCGCGAACATCATCACCACGCCCTGGACCGCATCAGTTTTTACTACGCTGATAAAGCCCCCGATCATCGTGTATGTCATGACAACGAAGAAGACGATGACGATCGAGATCTTGTAGGGGATCTCGAGAAAGACCTCGACGAGGTTTCCAATACCCTTGAAGACTGCCGTCATATAGAAGAATGACGCGGCGATCACGATCAGAGCTGCGAAGATGCGCGCGGGCGTGCTCCCAAAACGGAACCCGATAAAGTCCGGCACCGTCAGGGAATCCATCTCGGTGGTGAACGATCGGAGACGAGGCGCGACCACGAGCCAAGAGAAGACGCTGAATGCCACGGCCATCGGGATGAATAGCATCCAGGGCACGCCCCAGGCATACGTTCTGCCACTGAAGCCGACGAACGAGTTGGTGCTGGCGTACGTCGCGAAGAATGACAGCCCGATGACCCAGCCACCCATGTTGCGTCCGCCGACGTAGTAGTCGGCCAGGTCCTTGGTTTCTTTCTTCCCGGCCCACGCGTGGTGTGCGAGCATGACGGTGTAAAGCAGGAGCAGCGAGTGAACCATCCAATACTCGCGCAGATTGCCGAGGACGGCGTCGATCATCGGGACTCCGGGACGTGTTTGTGCGGTGGCGTGTGGGGAACATGGGTCTCGTACATCCGAATGGCCACGACCAGGCCCGAGACAGCGGTAAGTCCTGCAACAACCCAGATCGCCGTCTCGATCGACGTCGCGTCGGCTATCCCTCCGGCTATCAAGGCGCCAGCCACGAAGCCGAGGTCCCGCCAGGTACGGTAAACCCCGACGGAAGACGCGCGCCATGACGGGTGCGCCACGTCGCCGACCGCAGCCAGCAGCGTCGGGTACACCATGGCTGTACCGAGTCCTAGCAAGACCGCGGCGCTCAGCCAGGCGCCCATGCCGGTGAGGCCTGCGAACATCGCAATCGCCACGGCCTGGGTCAGCATTCCGGCCACGATAAAGCGCTTTCGTCCGTGCCGGTCCGACATTGCGCCGGTGACGATTTGCCCCATGCCCCAGACCGCGGGATAGGCCGCCGCGAGCACCCCGATTTCTATGATGCTCAGTCCATTGCGCGCGAAGTAGATCGGCAAGAGTCCCCACGCGAGGCCGTCGTTCAGGTTGTTTATCATGCCGGCCTGACTGCATGACGAGAGCGCAGGGTCCTTGAAGCTGGTCAGCGTGAAGATCTCACCCAGACTGGGCCTCTGGGGGGGCGGCTCATCTGGAGTGTCCCGCGTGCGGCTCTCTTCCTCAGCATGCCCTTGGGTTTCGCGCACGAAAAAGAGAGACAGCCCGAGTCCAAGCCCGACGAAGGCCAGTCCCAAGAAAAACGGGGCCGGGCGTAGTCCCGCTTGCTCGGCGATGTACCCGGTCGCGAGGGCTGTCGCGGCGACCGCTAGGTAGCCTGCGGCCTCGTTGAGGCCCATTGCGGTGCCACGGTGTTTGGGCCCGGCCAGATCGATCTTCATGATCACGGTCGCGGACCACGACAGACCTTGGTTCACACCCAGAAGCACGTTCGCCAAAATGACCCAGTTCCAACTCTGGGCGTAGATCAGGAGAAGCGGCACCGGCAGGCCGAATAACCACCCTGCAAGCAGGATCGGCTTGCGCCCGAACCGGTCGGCGAGTGCCCCTGCCACGAAATTGGCTGCGGCCTTCACGACTCCGAACGCCATGATGAAGGTCAGCGTGGCGGTCATCGCGGTGAGACCGAAGTCCTGTTCCGCGAGAAGCGGGAGGACCGTGCGCTCCTGACCGATCATCCCGCCGACGAGCGCGTTGACACCCACCAGGAGTGTGAATTGCGGGAGGTTTTCCCTCAGGCCCAGACGAATTGGGCGAGCACTAGTCATGCTGAACGAACAGCTCTTGGATCGCCGGCTTGGTGACCTTGCCCATCGCATTCCGGGGCAAGTCGTCCACGAGGAGGATGTCCTTAGGCACCTTGTAGGGCGCCAAGCGCTCCTTCGCATAAGCTCTCAACTTCTCGGAGTCGAAGGCGCTGGAGGGGTTCCGGACCACGGCTGCGCACACTCGGTCCCCCCAGTCCGAGTCGGGGACGCCGACCACGGCGCAGTCGGCCACAGCAGGGTGGGTTCTCAGGACGTCCTCGATCTCGAGGGCGGAGATCTTCTCTCCCCCGGTCTTTAAAATGTCCACGCTAGACCGGCCGAGGATCCGGTATGCCCCATCCGAGATGGCCGCCTGGTCGCCGGTGCGGAACCATCCGTCGTCGGTAAAGGAGGCCGCTGTCTCTTCTTCTCGTCTCCAGTATTCGGCGAAGACAGCGGGGCCACGGACTTGAATTCGTCCTGCAGAATCGCCCGATACCGGCTGGTCGTTGTCATCCACCAAGCGAACCTCGATCCCCGGCAGCGGGTGACCGACATGACCCGGACGGCGCTCTCCTTCCAGGGGGTTAGAGAGGCCCATGCCGATTTCCGTCATCCCGTATCGTTCCAGGAGTCTCTGGCCGGTGATCTCTTCCCAACGTTCCAGTGTCGGAACGGGAAGTGCCGCCGATCCGGAGATCATCAGGCGGCATGACTTGGCCCCGGCACTCCACGCCTCACGTGTCGGGGTGTCTGCGTCCTCCCAGGCTTCGATCAGACGTCGGTAGACGGTGGGCACAGCCATGTAGAGGGTGACATCACACCGGGACAGGCGCTCCCACACGTCGACTGGGTTGAAACGCGGGAGTATCTCGCACAGGGCGCCGTTCCACAGGGCAGACGTCAGGATGTTGACGATGCCATGGACGTGATGAAGCGGCAGGTGAAGCAGGATGTGGTCGTCAGGGTTCCACCCCCAAGCTTCGGACAGGGCTGTCACCTGCGCGGAGACATTGCCGTGGGAGATCACGACACCCTTTGGCCGGCCGGTCGTGCCTGACGTATACAGCATCATGGCCGGTCGAGCCGGCAGAAGGGTAGGCAACTCGCCCACCGGTCCATCGGCGACGAGCGCGGGCGTCTGTAGGACCGGGATGGCCCGACGATCGGCCGCAATGTTGACGCGGTCTAACAGCTTCGGATGGGCGACAAGGGCTTCGGGCTCCGCGTCACCGAGGACATAGTCCAGTTCGGTCGACGGATGCGAGATCGCCATGGGTACCGAGAGGCCACCTGCGCGCAAGATTCCCCATTGGGTCACGATGTGCTCCCAACTCGGTGGAACCAAGAAACAAACGCGAGTTCCCTCTAGATCGTCCCGTCCGGCGAGCAGTCGAGTTGCCACCGTCGCTGAGACGTCCAAAAGATTGCCGTAGGTAAAAACGCCTTCGGGGGCGATGATGGCGGTTCGGTCGCGGAACGTCTCCGCGCGCTCGAACAATGACGGTGTCACCGAGGGGTGCTCCGGGTCGTGGTGTAGTGAGTTTCCGCTGACTGGCCGCTGCCAGCCCCCGCAATTGGACTCTCGTCGGCGGGTGTGCGCAACCGCGCCAACCCAAAAAGGGGGGGGACGGAAAGGACCGCCGCTACAAATCGCGGCGGCCGCCCTGAATTCTGCCCCCCGTTGATGCTAGCGGCGGAAGCGGAAGAAGAAGACCGCCCCGACCAAGGCGAACCCGATCGCCGCCTTCATTATGGAATCACGATCCCACTCTTCACTGTTGGGTGGGGTGCGCTCGCGCACCTCTTGGTCCTGATGGATGGAGCAAAACGAAGTGTCGCCCTTCGCGTCACGACGGCACTGGTCGCCCTTCTTTGTCTTTCCCTGGCACTGACCCACCGGTCACCTCCTCCTAGTGTCTACCTTACTACTACGAGAAGAAGGCCGATGTGGTTCACTCGGCGATCTCCGGCCTAGATTCCGTCATGCCTCATATCAAACAGATCCCCGTCGGGGAGGCCACCGGTCTCCTCAAGAAACTCTTCGACGAAGCGCTCGAGCGAGCAGGTCGGATATGGCACATCGTGCATATCATGAGCCTGAACCCCCGAGCGATGGATTCTTCGATGAAGTTTTATGCCGCCATTATGTTCGGGCGTTCGCCACTGACCCGATGGAGGAGGGAGATGTTGGCGGTCGTCACCTCGAGGACGAACGACTGCTTCTACTGAACTCAGGCGCACGCGCACGACCTCCGGGAAGAGGTCACGGAGCTGTTTGGGAGTGACAACAAGCGGGACGACTTCGTTCACGCGATCGCGCGCGATTGGCGAGAGGCCGACTTGAGTGAGGCGGATCAAGCGTTATGTGCCTACGCGGTAAAACTCACGCACGACCAAAACGGTGTGGGTCCGGAAGACCTCGATGTGCTGAGATCACACGGATTTGACGACTGTGCGATCCATGACGCGACTCAGGTGATCGGATATTTCAACTACATCACGCGGGTAGCGGACGCTCTGGGAGTGGAGCCCGAGGACTTCGTCCGTCCCTGGGGACTCGACGCCGGTCCTGCGGACTAGTCTGAGGAGACGGGTAGACTGCGTAAGGAGGTCGGCCAACGCAAAGGCCAGCTCCTGTGGCGTGAATGGTTTGGCCAAAAAGGCCAGCCCCGATCCCGGCTCGAAGTCGAACGCATGACCAAGTCGCTGAGGTCAGCGTTTGCAGCGGCGTGCGCCTCCGCTCGCCGTCTGCCTTGGAGGAGGGCGTTGTATTGCCGTGCCACGTCGGCGATTTCAGACGGGCCCGACTCCGTCAGGACGGCATCCAGGCTGGGTTTGATCGCCTTCATCTGCTCGCTTAGTCCGGAGAGTGAGGTTCGGATTTGCCAGTTCATGGTGCGCGCGAAGACGAACACGAACATCAGCGTGAGCGCGGCCAGGCCCAGCTTCGGATACAGGCCCGAGATCGTGGGGCCGTAGATGAACGACGTCGGGAGACTGGCCCACACGATCCAAGGAGTTCCTTCGATCGCTGTATACCCGAAGAGGCGGCGCACACCGTCGACGCTTTCGGTGGTGTTGTAGCCGGTGAGTACGGACATGTCCGACCTCAGTGGGACGCTTAGGGTGCCGGTGATCTCATCTTCGTCGCCACGAATCGGAACCGTGATGGAAGTGAACAGGAACTGAGAAATCCGCCCCGGGACGGGTGCGGCGATAGTGTAGGTGCCCGATTCGATCGCTGCCTGTACCCAGGGACGGCCCGAGTTGTCCTGACCGAGCGCGTCCGGAATAGGCACCACCGAACGCACGAGGGGCCCGTTGACCCGGTTCACGACCAGATTGGTCACGTGTGGAAGGGCTTCCGCGACCGGGGTCAACGCCGCGAGGCATTGCTCAGGGTCGAGCGCTCGCACCGCGGGATTCGCGACGAGTTCGTCCGCGATCTCGACCACGCCCTGAACGTATTGTTGAACTGCGGCCGCGGTGGACTGTGCGAATTGGTCCGTTCGGCCTTTCGCTTCATCTAGACTCGAATTGAACTCGGTCCAAATTGTATAGCCAGCAAAGAACACGAGGGGCAGGGCTACACCCATCACCAATAGGGTGAGGCGACTTCGAATGGACGGTTCGGTCTGCATTATTCAGCGTACACCGACGCTGAAGAGACGATTCTGCAAGCTGTGGTGAGATTCGCGTCCCCGCCAGACGAAGGGGCTCCGTAGATAGCAGCCAGCGCGTTTCTTTCGGTGTGCGACGGCCCAGCTATATTCGGTCTACCGACAGCGTCAAATGCACCCTAACGCACACGATGGCATGGAAACGAAGAGGCCCACAAGCCCAGCAGCCGAGGAAATCCTTGGTGGCTATTTCCCCGCGCTCGATCACGGATTCGTCTCGCTGGTCGACTACATGGGATCAGACGAAGACGTAGAGCGGGCAGCGCGTGTCAGCTACGGCTATGGCACCCGGAAGGTGTCCGCGACCCGAGGCCTGATCCGGTATCTACGCCGGCATCGGCACACGACGCCGTCTGAGATGGTCGAGTTCAAGTTCCATTGTGCGATGCCGATGTTCGTGGCGCGTCAGTGGATCCGGCACCGCACGGCTTCGGTGAACGAGTACAGCGGGCGATACAGTCTGATGCCGCTTCTCTTCTATATGCCGGAGCGCGAGCACTTTGCGCTTCAGAGTAAGGAGAACAATCAGGGCCGTGACGCCGATGCCTCCGACGAACTGTATCGGGAAGCGGTCCAGCGTTGGGACCGGCTGAGAGAGGACGCTGCGGGTGGGTACACGTGGATGGTCGGTGAGGACGTCGCTCGCGAGGTCGCTCGGATTGATCTTCCGCTTTCAACCTATACCCAGTGGTATTGGAAGATCGACTTGCACAACCTGCTGCACTTCTTGTCACTCCGGGCCGATCCCCATGCTCAATGGGAGATCCAGGTCTTCGCCCAGATTATTGCCGGAATGGTGAAGCGCGTGGCCCCGTTGTCCTACGAGGCTTGGGTTGACTATGACTTGGTCGGACAGCCCATGAGCCGCGGAGAGCTTGCCGCGCTATCTCAACTCGTCGAGGCGAGCGACGACGGACTCGCAGCGAAGTCGGGTGCCCACCTGAGCGCTGAACAGCTAGCAGAAGCGGGCCTGTCCGGCCGGGAAGCCCACGAACTCATCGAGAAGCTCAAGACGCCCGGGCGGCCGGACTTTGAGCTCGACATGTCGAGCATGCGGTCTGCCGAGGACGTCGCCAAAGAGATGTTAGAGGCAGTGCCGGACGCGCCGAAGTAAGGACCTACTTCACCCACACTGTTTTAGTGTTGGTGAACTCGAGGATTCCGAGGGGAGACAGCTCCCGGCCGTATCCGCTTTGTTTGGTGCCGCCGAAGGGTAGCCTGGGGTCCGACTTCACGATCCCGTTCACGAAGCAGTTGCCCGCGTCCAGTTCTTCGGCGGCGATCTGCTCCCCCCGAGCGACGTCCGTCGTGTAGACGGATGCGCCGAGTCCGAACGATGTGTCGTTTGCGATACGGACGGCATCGGCTTCGTCTGCGGCTGGAACGATCGAAGCCACCGGCCCGAAGAGTTCCTCGGAGTACGCTGCCATACCCGGGCGAACGTCTGCCAGAATCGTCGGCGGATACCACGCTCCTGGCCGGTCCGGAACCGTGCCTCCCAAGACCAGTCTCGCGCGGGACGCCACGGACCGAAGGACCTGGTCGTGGACGGCATCTCGAAGGTCGAGCCGCGCCATGGGGCCGATGTCCGTGTCGTCTCGGAGCGGATCGCCCATGACGGTTTCTGACATGGCCGCGACGAGTCTCTTCTCGAAGTCTTCCCGGATGGACTCCACCACCACGAACCGTTTGGCCGCGACGCAGCTCTGGCCGGTGTTGATCAAACGACCGAGTGCACAACTCGCCACGGTCAGCTCCAAGTCTGCGTCCGCCAACACGACCGAGGGGTCACTCCCGCCCAGCTCGAGGACACATTTCTTGATGGCTGCACCGGCCCTGGACGCGACTGACTGCCCGGCCCGCACGCTCCCGGTCAGGCTGACGGCTCGAATCCGTGGGTCGTCGATGACGGTGCCGGTCGTCTCAATGTCCAGAAAGACGTTCGCGAAGAGCCCATCCGGATATCCGGCCGCTGAGAACAGCTCCTCGAGTGCCAATGCACAGCCCGGTACGCTCGGGGCATGCTTGAGAAGGACCGCGTTACCCGCGGTCAGCGTCGGGGCTGCAAAACGCACGACCTGCCAGAACGGGAAGTTCCAGGGCATGATCCCGAGGACGACTCCCAGGGGTTGGTGCGTCCAATAGCTCTTACTCGCGTCTGTGTGTGCAGTCACGGGGGAGAGGGCCGCTGGCCCGTACTCGGCGTAGTACTCACACACCGAAGCGCACTTATTCGCCTCGGCGATTCCTTGGCTGAGGGGCTTTCCCATCTCCAACGTCATGAGCCGGCCGAATTCGTCCGCTCGGGTGCGCAGCATCCGGGCAAGAACCAGGAGCGGGGCCGTGCGGTCCTGCACCGACTTCGACCGCCACTCCGTGTGAACCGCGTGTGCTCTCCCGACGGCGTCCATAGCGTGAGCGGCCGTGTGAGGCTCGTGTGTTGAGATCAAGTCCCCAGTGGCGGGATTGATGGCTTCGAAGTTCATGGCACGTCCGGTCGGAGGAGTCGCCTCTAGGGTATACCGCGACGCCCCTCCCGCAACCGCTCGTGGAAACGATGTTCGGTTGGCGCGAGCCTAGCGGATCCAGGCGGCCTTGAGGAGTTTTCCACCGCACCCATCGACTTAGGGAAGGGGAAATCAGTGGCACACGGGAACGACAAAGTCGGGGCCGATCAGGCTTCTCGGAGACATGAGCCCGGACCCGTTGGGTTGTTTGTGACCGGCGGGACGTTCGACAAAGAGTACGATGAGCTTCTCGGCACGCTCGACTTCCGTGATACGCATCTGAAGCAGATGCTCGAACTGGGACGGTGTCGCTTGGACGTGAAGGTCCGGACCCTGATGATGGTGGACTCGCTCGACATGACGGACGCTGATCGCGACCTCATCGCGAGCAACTGCTCAGATGCCCCTGAGCCCCACATCGTCATCACTCATGGTACCGACACAATGGTCGATACCGCGCGCGTCGTGGCTGAGCGAGTGCGGGATAAGACCGTCGTTCTCACCGGTGCAATGATCCCGATCGCATTCGGTTCCTCGGATGGCCTTTTCAACCTTGGCGGAGCGTTGAGCGTCTCACAGGTACTTCCGTCGGGAGTGTACGTGGCCATGAACGGTCGGGTGTTCGACTGGGACAACGTCCGAAAGAACCGCGACTCCGGAGTGTTTGAAGCCCTTCGGTGATCTAGCGGTTATTGTCGGGGTCTCTTTCCGCGCCTCCGCCTCTCCAACCACGCATGGTCGGGGAGAAGCGGAGGTCCTGGGCTTCACACAAGAGACTCTCGAACCGATTGTCGCGGCGAAGGTCGTCCCAGACTGGATCCGAGCGCAGCGTGAGCAGGCCGGGTTCAGCAGCTGCGAGGGCAGCGGCGAGGTGTGTGATCGCTGCGTCGTCGTTGCCCATTCCGGCGTTGGCGGCCGCAAGGTCCATATGGGACACGTGCGTGTCTGCCTCTAACTCGGTGTTGAGTCGACCCAGCATCCAGGACCAGTAGCCGGCGTCTCCATTCGCGGCGACCGAACGTTCTAACGTCTGGACGTCTGCGGCGCTCGGGGCTTCCGATGCACCAGATTCGAGCCACTCCCTCGAGGCTTCCACCGCGCCCATGGGGTCTCCTCCAGACACGTGGGTCCGCAACAGAAGGCCCCAAGCTGGAGTCGACTCGGGGTTGGCCGAGACCAACTCCTCCAGAAGCTCGGTAGCGTCACCGAACCGAACTGCGCCCAGCAACTGTCGAGCGGCTCCGGCCTTTCGTACGACCGGTACGAGCCAGTGTTGAATAATAAGCGCCTGATCCAAGGTGCTACTCCCGTGGGTTCCACTAGGTGCCCCGATGATGGAGAGTCGAATGAAGGTGTGTGGGGGCTCAATGGGGTCGAGATGCCTTATCGCGTCCACTTCCTTAAGATTCGGCACGATTCCATTTTGACCGCCTCTCCGCTGCTCGATGCAAATTCGATACTTGGATGGTCCCCGCCTTAGGCGATCCCTAATCGCGGCCTGCGATTACGCGCAGCGCTTCCGCGGCGAGTTGAACCGTATCAACGTGTTTCCGGTTCCGGACGGAGATACGGGAACGAACCTGGCATTGACGGTCCAGTCCATTGCGGACCACCTGAGGAACAACCGAGCACGCTCCGTTTCGGTTGTGGCGAGTAACGCCGCTCGGGCCGCCGTACTTGGCGCCAGGGGCAATTGCGGGATGATGCTCTCGCACTTCCTCCTGGGGTTTGCCGATGACCTAGAGGGCTATGACCGTGTCGAAACGGCGCGATTCGGTGAGGCACTGGGCGCTGGTGCGAAGAACCTCTATGACGCTTTGGAGAGGCCGGTAGAGGGGACCATCCTCACGGTCATCCGTGACACGGCGGATGCCGCCGACGAGTCGGGTATCCCTGACTTCGTACCGCTCCTTGAGCTTCTCGTCGAGCGGGCGCGGGACTCACTCGCCAATACCCCGGAGTTGCTCCCGGTCCTAAAGAAGGCCGGGGTCGTAGATGCCGGCGCCAAGGGCTTCGTGAGCTTGCTCGAAGGGGTGCTCCTTCTCGTGAACGGAGATCCGATTGTCGCCGCGTTGGCCTCGGGCACTCCCGCCGGGGACGAAGGAGTGGCCGGCATCAATTATCCGGAGGACGAGGAGCAGTTCCGCTTCTGTACCGAGGCGCTTTGTCGAGGAGAAGACCTTCCCACTCAGAACGAGGTACGCGCCGTTCTTCGTGACATGGGCGATTCTCTCATCGTGATCCGTTCCGCCGATATCTTGAAGATCCATGTCCACACGGACGCACCGGACGGAGTCTTTGACTACCTGCGTGGCCTCGGCGAACTGGTAACGCACAAGGCTGAGGACATGCGAGCCCAGCACGAAACTGTCCAGAGAGCTGCGCGGGGTCATATCCAGTTGGCCCGCCGGCCGGTGGCCATCGTCACAGACTCCGCGTGCGATTTGTCAGAGGAGCACGTCCGGGCACACGGAATTCACGTGACGCCCCTTGTTCTTGTGGACGGCGACAAGACGTATCGAGATCGGATCGATATCACGGCCGATGAGTTCCACAGCATGTTGGCCGGACACGAGGCACTCCCGACTACGAGTCAGCCGGCCCCGGCCGACTTCATCGATTCGTACACACGGGCCGCCGAGGAGGGTGAGTCCATCTTGGGTGTGCTGGCTTCTTCGACTCTCTCGGGGACCTTTGCCTCGGGAGAAGCGGCGGCGTGGCGCTTCGACAGTACCCCTGTGCATTTGGTCGACTCGAAAGGGGCGTCGCTTCTTGAGGGACTCATGGTCCTCAAGGCCTGCGAACTGGCGGAGTTGGCTTGGGAGCCGGAGGACATCGTTGAGGAGTTGGATCGGGTGCGCCGCCAGTCGGGGATCCTGTTTACGGTGCAGACGTTCGAGCGACTGATTCGGTCCGGGCGGGTGGGCCGAGGCCGAGCTCTACTGGGTCGCTTCCTGGGCATCAAACCGATTCTGGGACTCGACCAAGGGGGACGGGTGGCACCCGTAGGGAAGGCGTGGGGGAAGGGTCGGGCCAAGGGCGAACTCATGCGGCTCCTGAGGGACAGGATTCCTGCCGGAACGAAAAATGTTCGCTTTGGCGTCGTGCATGTGGGGATTCCAGAGGTCGTCCCGCCTATCACGAAGCAGCTGCGTGAGTGGTTCGGAGAGCACACTGAAGTGCTGTCGGCTCCGGCGACGCCGGTGATCGCTACGCATTTGGGGCTCGGCGCGTGGGGCGTGGCTTACCTCGTTGAGGACGACTAGTCCCTCAACCGATCCGCGCTACTTTCGGCGCTGCTTCCCCGAGACCAGGACGTCGTAGGTTACGCGCTGCGCCGAACTGAGGTCCGCGGGGAGTCCGACCAGGATGGCGCGCACCTTGGGGTCATCCGGGATGTGCAGTACCAGGCGACCGTCCATGGGTGCTTCGTACGGGTGGGCGCGACCCGTCTTGTCAATGCTCACCGTCCGCCCCACTGCTGCTGCTTCAGCGAGCGTGCGACCGTACTCGGCCCAAGCGACCAGCGGCTCGACCTCACCTGAGGCCACCTGCGGGATTAGCGTGTCGCGGTAGTAAGCGACGGCGCTTTGGTACCCCTCAGCATTGGAGCCTTTCAATTCACGGAGCCGTTCGCGATAGAACTCACGGGGATCGCGGGAGTCCGAGGCATCAATGGCCTCTTGTAGGCGTCGGTCGGCTTCGGCGGTCAGGTCAGTCATGGCGCGGAAGGATCGTGCGCGAATGCGGTAAGGTCAACGATCAGCACCGTCTGCTCTGAACAGGACATCGTTGGCCGCCAGATCACGACGAGGCATGCGTCAGGTCAGGATACGAGCCGATACGGCGATGCCGTAGACTGACGTCAGACGCCCTGGATCATGGCGTCGAGGAAGTCGGCGTTCGTATCAGACATGCTGATGCGGGACAACAAGAACTCGATGGCCTCATCAGACGGCATGTCCGCCAGGAAATTCCGTAGCAGATACACGCGGTTCAATTCGGTCGAGTTCAAGAGGAGTTCTTCCTTGCGTGTACTCGACTTGTTCAGGTCGATCGCAGGATAGATCCGCTTGTCGGAAATGAAACGGTCCAACACCAGCTCCATGTTTCCGGTGCCCTTGAACTCCTCGAAGATCACCTCATCCATCCGGCTCCCCGTGTCGATCAGAGCGGTCGCAATAATGGTGAGGGATCCGCCGTCTTCGATGTTCCGGGCGGCACCGAAGAAACGTTTTGGCTTCTGGAGTGCATTGGCGTCGACGCCACCCGAGAGGATGCGCCCGGAATGCGGCATGGTCGAGTTGTAAGCACGGGCCAGCCGCGTGATGGAATCTAGAAGGACCACTACGTCCTTCCCGGTCTCCACGAGCCGCTTGGCCTTTTCCATCACCATGTCAGCGACCTGCACATGCCGCTCGGCGGGCTCGTCGAAGGTGGATGCGATGACTTCCGCGCCCACGTGTTCCACCATGTCGGTGACCTCTTCAGGCCGCTCGTCGATGAGGAGCACGATGAGGTGAACCTCGGGCGAGTTCTTCGCGATGGAGTTTGCCATTTGCTGCAAGATCGTCGTCTTGCCCGCTTTTGGAGGGGAGACGATCAACCCACGCTGTCCCTTCCCGACCGGAGCGATGAGGTCGATCACTCGCATGGCGATGGCGCTTTCGTCTCCTTCTATTTCGAGTCTCAAGCGCTCCTCGGGGTATCCCGGGCGGAGGTTCTCGAAACTCAGGCGCTGCGGCGCATCGTCCGGATTCACTCCGTTGAGCGACTCGACCTTCAGGAGTGCGAGATAACGCTCACCTCGCTTCGGCGGCCTGACTTGGCCCGAAATCGTATCGCCCGTGCGCAGGTCGAAGCGTTTGATCTGCGAGGGGCTGACGTAGATGTCATCAGGCCCGTGGAGGTAGTTCCAATCTTGCGAGCGGAGGAATCCGTACCCCTCTGGAAGGATCTCTAGGACACCCTCTCCTGTCAGAACGATCTCGGCCCGCAGCAGCCCCTGCTCGATCTTGAAAATCAGATCTTGCTTGCGGAGGCCACTGACGTTGCTGATGTTCAGTTCATCGGCGAGGTCGTGAAGATCGCCGACCGTCTTTTTCTTGAGTTCAGTAATGTCTACAGGGAACTCCGGGGGGCGGAGTGGCCGCTAGGCGGGCCAATACGGGGGGATGAAAACAGAGGAACGACCTGCATAGGTCGTTGAGTGTTCAACTAATCCCGGTGGCGAAGTGTTCCCCACGAGTGGGGCGGACCGGGTCCACGTGAGTGGTGCAGATGTCTTTATGGTAGTAACGCCACAATAATGGCCCTCCGAAAGGCAGGCAAGCCTGATCCAGGGCTCTGGTTGACGCTTCTAGAAGAGTATCGGCTGACTTCGCTTCCGAATGATACCCTTCTCGAGGGGACTCTTCGGGAAGATTTGTCCGTTGCCTCTCCAGAGGTCCAGGATGCGATACGAGAATGGCCTGCTGCGGCGCATCTTCACTATGAGGACGGTAGGACCCAGGTGGCTTTGGTCTACCATGCCAAGGACGAGCGTGGCCGCGGCCCATGGATTCATCTGGCTCTCTTCGCGGCGACGATGGTCACGACCATGGCGGCGGGTGCACTCATGGTCGGGTTGGATCCGTTCGACACAGAGGTCCTCAGACTTGGTGCATTAGCGATCCCCTATCCGTCGGGGCTCAATCTGCGCGCATTGTGGGTGGGAGTCCCGTTCGCGTTCCCGTTTCTAGGCGTGCTCTTGGCCCATGAAATGGGGCACTACGTCGCGGCGAGGGTGCACAAGGTTCGGGCCACCTTGCCCTACTTCATTCCGTGCCCGCCCTACTTCTCCATCATCGGGACCGTAGGGGCGTTCATCAAGCTGAAGGGGCCGACCATCAAGCGAGCCGTACTGTTCGACGTCGGCGCGTCGGGCCCTCTCGCGAGTTTTGTGGTGTCGCTGCCGCTGCTCGCGATCGGTCTCATGCTTTCCGAGGTCGTGCCCGGCCGTGCGACGGGTTCGACTCCCTTTGTGATCCAGTTTGCGGGCCAGCCGGTGTGGCTGGGCAATGGGGTGGTCACTCACGTGATGGGTTCGATCTTCGTCCCGGGAGTGCTCGGAGAGGCTCCCATTCTCCTCCATCCGTTGGCGCTCGTCGGCTGGTTGGGGTTGTTCGTGACCGCTCTCAACCTCTTGCCCTTGGGGCAACTGGACGGGGGCCACATCCTCTATGCACTGGCCCCCAAGCAGCAGAGCCGTGCTTCCAAGGTGTTCATGGTGGCGCTGCTCCCACTTGGGTTCTTGTGGTGGGGCTGGTGGGCCTGGGCCGCACTGATTGCAGTTCTACATCGCGGACGCATGAATCACCCCCCAGTGGTGCAGCCTGAGAAGAACATCGGGTTGGTGCGCCGTTGGTTGGGATTCGCGCTGGTTTTGATATTTTTTCTGACATTTGTCCCGGTCCCACTGGACCTTTAGTCGGAAAAATCTCAGCGGGCGACCGCCTAAAGTCTTTCTGTTTCAATCGATTTCCGCGGTACCCCCTACGCAAAAACTTGACAATTCAAAAGCGGACGTAAACATTCGTTTACGAGTTTTAGGAATTTCCCCTTTCGTGGAGGCGGCGGGGTGGCGCGACACAATCGAGAAGGCAGTGGAGCCGACCAATGCGGCTTCCAATATGGCGTCAATTATCAGCCTGATTGGCTGAAGTTGGTCAAGGTGACGAGACAGCTCGACACAGGCCGACAGTCCACCAAGGCTCTGTTTAGGAACCCGGTGCGCGGTGCGCAGGCGGAACCCGGCGATCGCATTCGAACGCGAATCGTCTCACACGATCAGTCTCTCGATTTCGAGGTCTCGATTACGGATCCTCGTGCGGCCGTGAAACGAATTCGGGTCGCGTACATGCTGCCCGGTGAGAACGGAGCACTCGAGGAGGTCGAGTTCACGCTCGAGTGCGAGGAAAGTCCCCCCGTTTAAGGCGGCACGAGCTTTGCAACTTCGACGGCTTCCCGATCTAGGTTGGGAAGCCGTTTTTTCTTAGCTTCTGCATGGTGTATACTCCGTTCATGAACTTCGTCACCGATCCCGTCCGAGCCGTGGGACGGTTCGCGATCCGGACCGTCAGTACCGTAGGCCGCGCTGGCTATCTGGCCAGGGATGCCGCGCGCGCGCTGGACAATGGTTCCCAGTGGTTGCCACACCTCCTCCCGCAGATGGTAAAGGTGGGGGTCGAATCTGTCCCGATCGCGCTCTTCATAGCGACGTTCACGGGGATCGTCCTGGCGCAGATGGCCGAGTACACGTTCACCGGGGCCGTACCGCTCTATTTCGTGGGGACGCTCGTCGGCAAGACCATGGTCTTGGAGCTAGGGCCCGTTCTGACGGGATTAGCCCTTTCTGGACGTGTCGGGGCCAACATTGCTGCCGAGATCGGCACCATGCGCGTCACCGAGCAGATCGATGCACTGGAGACGTTGGCGTACGATCCGGCCGCGTATCTCGTCGTGCCTCGTGTCATTGCCGGGGTGCTCATGTTCCCGGTCGTGGTCATTCTCGCTGATGCGCTTGGGGTCTTCGCCGGCTGGGTCACCGCACAGGCGCTCCTCGACATGTCCTCGTTCGAGTTCTTGAAGGGCCTTCGTCTCTACTTCGATCCGTGGGACATCCAATTCTCGGCCATTAAGTCGGCGACGTTCGGGCTCACGGTCACGTCGGTCGGGTGCTTCTTCGGTTTCCATGCCCGAGGCGGCGCGGAGGGCGTGGGACAAGCTGCGACCCAAGCCGTTGTGGTCAGTAGCATGATCATCTTGGTGCTGGATGCCTTCTGGGCGGCGGTACTGCTATGAGCATCGAACTCATTGGCGTCCACAAGGCATTCGGCGTGAATCAGGTGCTCAACGGCTTCACCCTGTCCGTACAAGACGGTGATACTCTTTCGGTGATCGGTGGCTCGGGGACCGGAAAATCTGTCGCGCTCAAACACATTGTCGGCCTCCTCCGTCCGGATCAGGGTGAGGTTTGGGTGGACGGGGAGAACGTGAGTCGTCTCGACCTCGAAACCCTCTACGTGCTGCGAAGAAGGGTTGGTTACGTCTTTCAGTTCGCGGCGCTTTTCGACTCGATGACTATTGAGGAGAATGTCGGGATGGGGCTCCGCCGCATGTCCGACATGACTGAAGCCAAGATTCGCAGCCGAGTGTTTGATTGCCTCCATCTGGTGGATCTGGACGGGTACGGGGATCGCTTCCCCTCTCAACTGTCTGGTGGTCAGCGAAAACGTGCCGGCTTCGCGAGGGCCATCGCGACGGAACCGAAGTACCTGCTTTACGACGAGCCGACGACCGGTCTTGATCCGGTTACCACCGCGGTCATCGATGAGCTGATCGTTCGGATGTCGGACCAACTGGGGGTTACTGGGGTGGTGATTACACACGACATGACCAGTGCCTTCAGGATTTCTGACCGCGTCGCCATGCTCTACGATGGCCAGATTCGCTTCGAAGGCACGCCCGACGAGGTTCGGAACGCGACCGATCCGGTCGTGAGGGGATTCATCGAGGGGAGGCCCGAATTGTTGGAGTCGGCTACATGAATCGCAGTAGAGAGTTGATGGTTGGGGTCGTCATCATCGTGTCTATTGCTGTCGCCGTGCTCGGGACGTTCTTCTTGAATGGCACGAATTTCGGACGCCCGCAGGCTTCGACCGATGTACTGCTTCGTAATGTGGGCCAGCTCAATCGCGGCAACACTGTGAAGTACCTCGGCGTCAACATTGGCGTAGTCGACGAGATCGGTGTCGACGGGGCTGCGGTCCGGATCACGCTGATGGTGGACCAAGAGGTCCTACTCCCGGAAGACGCTGCAGTCATCCTTGGTCCTGAGTCCATGTTCGGGGACTGGCAGGCGGAGGTGGTCTCTCGTGCCGAGTTCCCGCGATTCCCGTTTTACCAGTTGCCTGAGGGGACGCCGAGCGGAGTGCTGCCTGGGTATGCGCTGCCGGAACTCTCTCGCCTTACGGCGTCTGCTGAACAAATCGCGGACAACGTGGCAGGTCTGTCAGACCGACTCGAACTCGCCTTCAATGACTCCACGGCTGCGGCTCTCGCTTCGGCGATTGGCAACCTAGAGGAGATCAGCCTCGAGATTCGGGATCTCGTCGTGCAACAGTCCGCGATGGCGAATAGTGTGACCGCGAGTGCCGACAGCGCGCTGAACGAAGTGGAGGCAGCGTCTGTGGTGGCCCGGCGCTCGTTCGAGCGTATCGAAGCCATTCTCACCGATGCCCAGATCGATTCGATCGTGGCCAACATTCGATCGGCATCGAGCGGGATCGACGCGATTGCCACTGACATGTCGGCGGCGACGGGTGGCATGGCGGGCACGTTTGAACGAGCCGATTCCGCGTTTGCTCGTATGGATCGAATCACGGCGATGATCGAGTCGGGTGAAGGTGCGATCGGCCGATTGCTCGTAGACTCGACGCTGGCGGTCCGCGCGGAAGATGTGCTGGGCCAGCTTGCTCTTCTCCTTGAGGACGTTCGCGCGAATCCGCGCCGGTACGTCCGACTCTCGATCTTCTAGGAGCGATGGTGGCACGGCGCCCAGTGCCCATTAGGGTAGAGCGAAGTGCGGGTGGGGTTGTGGTTCGTGCTACCGACGAGGGCACTTTCGCTTTGGTGATCCGCGATCCGTACAGGAATTGGGGGCTTCCGAAGGGACATGTCGAGGAAGGCGAGAAGCCCCATGAAGCAGCGCTCCGAGAAGTGAGCGAGGAGACCGGATTGACGGACCTCCGTCTGGGGCCCGAGCTCGTCACGATCGATTGGTATTTCCGTTCTCAAGAAGCGCAGATCCACAAGTTCACCACATTCTACTTGATGGATTCGGACTCGGGTGAGCCTGTGCCTCAACTCGAAGAGGCCATCACCGAGTGTGTTTGGGTGCCCCTGGAGGATGCGCCGAAGAAGATCACGTATGAGAATGCGCGTGAAGTGATGAAGGTGGCGATACAGGTGGTGGTGGAACGGGGAAAGAAACCCAAGTCGGAAGTCGAACGTGGATAATCAGCAGACCCAACTGACTGTGTGGCGCGTGGTCGAGGGAGCAGCGGTGCTCCTCGTTCTGGGGTTCTTTCTCGTTGCGATGTCGGACATTCTGAACCCAGTCATGCTACTGGCTCTACTATGGGCCGTGCTCCTCCCATTCCGAGGGAAGGAAGGCCATACGGAGCTCGTCAGTCTTGCCGGACTCCTCACGCTTATCTGGCTGCTTTCTACCACAGGCTCCCTTCTAGCTCCGTTCGTGTTGGCGATGGTGCTGGCCTATGTCCTCGACCCGCTCGTGGACGCGCTTGAGCAGAGACGCGTCCCCAGAACAGCCGCTATCGCGCTTCTGACGTTACCTGCGGTTGGGTTACTCGGTGTTCTGTTCTTGTTGGTTTTGCCCTCCGCGATTCAACAGCTCGGCGAGATCGTTCAGGCCGCCCCGCTCCTCTTCGAAAGGATAGCTGGATGGCTGGAGGCGAGTCGCGAACGCTTGCTCTCTGTGGACTTCCCGCTCATTGACGAGGAGGCCCTGCTTGAGCGTTTGCGTAACGTGGACTCAGCGGTGGTTGTGGCGTTCCTGCAGGAGCGGCAGGAGGCCCTGACCACCTGGCTGTGGACCGGGGTTCTCGGTGTAGGGCGCGGCTTCGGTTCGATGCTCGGGCTTGTCAGTTATGTGGCTCTGACCCCCGTCCTGACCTTTTACCTGCTGCGCGACTGGGACGGACTTACCGCAACCGTTGCAGGACTGCTCCCCGCCGGCAGCCGTGAGTCGTTCGTCTCGTTTGCCTCAGGCTGCGACAACCTGATCTCGCGATATCTGCGGGGGCAGGTGACCGTGGCGATCGCGATCGGGCTCATTACGGGTCTTGGGCTGTGGGTCGTCGGATTCCCACACGCGGCGACGTTGGGTCTGATCGTCGCGATCTTCTCCGTGGTTCCCTATCTGGGTCTGATTTTGTCGGTGATCCCGGCCATCTTCATTGCCCTTGTGAGTGGCAGCGTCGGCATCTCGCTGATCAAAGTGGCTGGCGTCTACATCGTCGCTCAGCTGCTCGAGAGCACTGTCATCAGTCCCAGAATCGTCGGTGAATCGGTCGGCTTGCATCCGGTGTGGGTCGTGCTCGCGCTCGCGCTGGGAGGCTTCTTCTTCGGCTTCGTCGGGCTCCTGATCGGGGTCCCCGCAGCGGCTGTCACCAAGCTGCTCATCGTACGCGGACTGGAGCGCTACAAGGCCTCTGATTTCTATCGTGGCGCACCCGCGTCGTAGCCCGTCCGGGGCCCGTTGGATGGGCCTCGCCGTCCGGTTACACTTGAGCCTTCATGGCTAACGATATTCGAGATATTACGATCGTCGGCGGTGGTCCTACGGGGCTTTTCGCCGCCTTCTACGCGGGCATGCGCGGCTCCTCGTGCCGCATTGTCGATTCCTTGCCCGACCTCGGGGGACAACTCACCGCGCTCTATCCTGAGAAGTATATCCATGACGTGGGTGGCTTCCCGAAGGTTCTAGCGAAGGACCTGGTGAAAGGACTTGTGGAGCAGGCGCTGCAATTCGATCCCGAAGTGATTCTCGATGAACAGGTTGGGGAGGTCGAACGACAGGATGACCACTTCGAGATGCGGTGCGCGAACGGAACTTATCTGACCCGGTCCATCGTCATCGCAGGAGGCAAGGGAGCCTTTGAGCCAATGCCGCTCAAATGTGCCGGCTACGAGGACTTCTTCCAGAAAGGCATTGAGTACGCGGTAAGGGACCCAGAGTCGTTCCGAGATAAGAAGGTCATTGTCGTGGGCGGCGGGGACTCGGCGCTCGATTTCGTTCTGATGCTCAAGGGCATCGCGTCCTCGATCTCACTGGTCCATCGCCGCGACGGATGGCGCGCACATGCGGCTTCTGTGACTCAGATGGAAGCCGCCGCCGAGGCTGGTGAGATCGATCTTCGGACGTTCTATGAAGTACGAGAGGTCCACGGAGAGGACGTCGTGCACAGTGTCACGATGTTCGACAACCGTACGGACGAGGACGAGACCGTCGAGTGTGATTTCGTGTTGTCCTGCCTCGGCTTCAAGCCGGACCTTGGCCCAATCAAGGCTTGGGGACTGGAAGTCGAGAAGAACCGCATCAAGGTCGATCAACTCATGGCGACCAATGTGGATGGGATCTTCGCCGCGGGTGACGTGGTCGATTACGAGGGGAAACTCGACCTCATTGCGACGGGATTTGCTGAGGCTGCGGTGGCTGTGAACAACGCGGTGCACTTCGTGGACCCGAGCGCTCGCGTGAACCCGGGTCACTCGACGAACATGAAGATCTTCAAGGAATAGCCCGGTCGGGAACCCCCGGGGATTATGATGGTGTGGGGGGCGTCGTGCTCTCCCCGCGACAACGACAGGAAGAGCAGAAATGACCGAAGTACGTGAGCGGGAGACAGTCGTCATCATTGGGTCGGGGCCAGCCGGCTGGACCGCGGCTATCTACGCCGCGCGCGCCCAGATGGAGCCTTTCGTGTTCGAAGGGGCTGGTAGCCGCACGATGATCCCGGGGGGGCAGCTAATGTTCACGACCGAGGTCGAGAACTACCCGGGATTCAAAGAAGGCGTGATGGGGCAGGATCTCATGATGGAGATGAGGGAGCAGGCCCTCCGTTTCGGCACACGTGCGATCTGGGAAGACATCGTAGAGATCGATGTAAAGCAGTACCCGTTCCGCCTCGTCTCCAGTGGTGGCAAGGAGGTCTTCGCCGACTCCGTGATCCTCGCGACCGGTGCGAATGCTCGCTGGCTCGGACTGCCCAACGAAGAGAAGCTCGCCCAGTCCGGTGGAGGCGTGAGTGCTTGTGCGGTATGCGACGGTGCTTTGCCCGCGTTCCGTGACCAGGTGTTGGCCGTCATTGGTGGCGGAGACTCGGCCATGGAAGACGCACTCTACCTCACGAAGTTCGCGAAGGAAGTGGTCGTCGTTCACCGCCGTGATGAGTTCCGGGCATCGAAGATCATGGCGGAACGTGTGCTCAACGACCCGAAGATCCGTGTGGAGTGGAACAAGATCGTCACGGACGTCGTGGGTGAGGAGATCGTTACGTCGCTCAAGCTCGAAGACACGGTTACCGGCGAGGCGAGCGAAGTCGCTGTCGGCGGGCTCTTCGTGGCCATCGGTCACACGCCGAACACGGCCTTCCTGAACGGTGTGGTGGCGCTCAAGGACAATGGGTACGTCGAACTGCCGGAGGCGTGGCGGACCGTAACCTCAGTGCCGGGCGTCTTCGCAGCGGGAGACGTCTTCGACGATTTCTACCGCCAGGCAATTACTGCGGCTGGAAGTGGCTGCATGGCAGCACTAGAAGCCGAGCGTTGGCTGGCACACGGCGGACCCGATGCCGAGGCCCATGCGGACGACGAGTTGGTCGCGGCCGGCTGAGCGCCGCACCTCGTCGTGAGTGCCGAGCAGCGTGATCCCGATGACATGACTCTTCAGGTCGCCGATCGGATCTTGCACTGTGGCCCGCACGGGCTCGCGGTCGAGGTGGGAGACGAGTTGGAGAGGTTCTACCGCTTCGGCGGGACGGAGGCGGAATTGCGTTGTACCAAGACCTCGGGTCGTTGGGCGGCCTGACCTCGGGTCCTGGTGGCCTCTAGCTGACAGGTGGACCCGCAGGGCCCAGCGACCGTCCGCCATCGACGGCGAGGATCTGGCCGGTGACGAATTCTGCCTTCGCGAAGAAGAGGACGGCCTGGGCCACGTCCTCCGGCGATCCGACTCTTTTGAGAGGCGCGATCTGTGCGAGCGCCGTCCGTCGATCCTCTGGCCAGTCATCCGGTGGCAGCACTGCACCCGGGGCGATCCCGTTCACTCGTATCTCAGGTGAGAGAGCACGGGCCTGCACACGAGTCAGATGAGCCAAAGCAGCTTTGGCTACGGAGTGGGCGGGGTATTCGATCCACGGCTGGAACGCGGAGAGGTCTGTGATATTCACGACGCTCCCACGGGATGTCCGGAGGAGATCAGCGGCGGCCCGCACGAGCAAGTGCGGAGCCCTCGCGTTGAGGGCCATCACCCGATCCCAGTTGTCTGCGTCCACGTCGAGCAGATCTCTACTCTCGAAGCTCGCTGCGGAATTCACGAGTAGGTCGAGTCTGCCGAACTCCGCCTGGACCGCGGACACCACCACCTCGGAAGCCGCTGGATCGGCGAGATCCGCGGACACGGTGTGACATCGTCTTCCCATGGCGGTGATTTCTTCACGGAGAGACTCCGCGTGTGCCGCGGATGAGCGGTAGACAGCCACGACGTCATATCCGGCTCGCGCTGCCGCCAGGCTGATGGCCCGTCCTACCCGTACGGCGCCCCCCGTTACTAGGGCAACACGTTGCGAAGTTTGCTCAGTCATGTTCACACTCATAGCCTGCGGGGGCCTGGGTCGGCCAGTGCATTCTTCACGCGAAAACAGAGAGGTCGAAATATGCCGGATCTAACCGGCAAGGTCGCCATCGTGACTGGTGGCACCAAGGGTATCGGACGGACTGTCGCTGAGCAGGTCCTGTTAGCCGGAGGTTCTGTAGCGATATGCGCGCGAAACGAATCTGAGGTCCATGCTGTTGCCGCTGAACTCGGGGACTCGGCTTTCGGGGTAGTGTGCGACGTGGCGAAGCCCGATCAGTGTGCACAACTCGTTGCGCAGACCATTGAACGATTCGGTCGCCTCGACCTACTGGTGAACAATGCCGGCCTCGCGATCTTCAAGCCGATGTCCGAGATGACGGTCGATGAGTGGCAGATCCAGATCGACGTAAACCTGGGCGGCGTGTTCTACTGCTCGAAGGCTGCGCTTCCTCATCTGAGCGCGAGCGGGGACGGCTTCATCGTGAACATCGCCTCGCTTGCCAGCCGCAATGCTTTCCCAGGCGGCACCGGGTACAATGCGAGCAAGTTCGGAGTGCTGGGACTCACCGAGGCCATGATGCTCGACGTGCGCTACGACGATGTGCGGGTCAGCATCGTGATGCCCGGCAGTGTCGACACGTATTTCAATGGCAACGAGCCAGAGGGCGGCCGTACTTGGAAACTGCATGTTGATGACTGTGCCTTGGCCGTGATGCAGCTACTGGCGTATCCGAAGGAAGCGCACGTGAGCCGCTTAGAGATGCGACCCAGCCAGCCGAAGAAGCGTTGACCCGCGAGCCCCTTTAACCCCCTCCAGGCTAGGGTAGATTTCGTAATGCGGGCAGGCCACGGTGGGTCTGCTCTTCACGCTCGCATCAGCGACACCAAAGACACGGCTCCCATGGCTGACGGATACAGAATCGAGAAGGACTCTCTCGGCGAAATGCAGGTCCCGGAGGACGCGCTCTACGGCGCCCAGACACAGAGGGCCGTCGAGAACTTCCCTATTAGTGGTCAGCGTTTCGGTCGCCGCTTCATCGAGGCCCTCGGTCTCATCAAGAAATCGGCTGCGCTGACGAACGCCGAGCTCGGCCATGTCGATCAGGACATTGCCGACGCGATCGTGGCGGCTGCCGATCAGGTCATCGCGGGCAACTACGACGACCAGTTCGTGCTCGACATCTATCAGACCGGCTCGGGCACGTCGTCCAACATGAACACGAATGAAGTGGTCTCTCACCTGGCCACTGAGATCCGCGGCGATGCGGTTCACCCGAACGACCACGTGAACTTCGGACAGTCATCTAACGACGTGATCCCCACGGCCATTCATATTGCTGCGCGGGTCGCCATTGAGCAGGAGCTCGTTCCGGGACTGGAGCACATGCAGGCGGCGCTGTTATCGAAGGCCACCGAGTTCGACGGCATCCTCAAGTCGGGCCGCACGCACCTCATGGACGCGACGCCGGTGCGGCTCGGCCAAGAGTTCGCCGGGTATGCCAAGCAGGTAGAGAAGGGTATTGCTCGGGTGAAGCGGGCTGCGGATGAGCTGGAGGAACTCGCGCTTGGTGGTACAGCCACCGGGACGGGGATCAACACGCACGAAGAGTTCTCGCCCAAGACCATCGCCCGCATCGCAGCGGCGACAGGCATCGCGTTCCGGGAGGCGGAAGACCACTTCGAAGCCCAGGCCGCAAAGGACGCCGCAGTGAGTACTGCTGGTGCACTCAACACGGTCGCCACGAGTTTCATGAAGATCGCGGACGACATTCGCTGGCTCGGGTCGGGGCCGACGTCGGGGATTCATGAGGTCAAGCTGCCCGCGATTCAGCCGGGCTCCTCGATCATGCCCGGTAAGGTGAATCCCGTCATGTCTGAGGCGATGATGATGGTCGCCGCACGGGTCATGGGGAATCACACCACGATCACGGTCGCCGGGCAGCGCGGGAATTTCGAGCTCAACGTCATGATGCCTGTTTTGGCTCAGGCGCTACTCGAGTCGATCACGCTCCTTGCGAACATCGCGGTGGCGTTCACGGACAAGTGTTTGGTGGGCATCGAAGCCAACGAAGCCCGTGCTCAGCAGCTACTGGAACTCAACCCGTCCATCGCGACCGCACTCAACCCGTACATCGGGTATGACCGGGCGGCTGTCGTGGCAAAGACGTCTGGGAAGGAGCATGTGAGCGTCCGCGACATCGTCGTCCGTGAAGACCTTTTGCCAGAGGGTGTCGACATCGACGAGGCGCTCGACGTGCGTGGAATGACCGAGCCGGGACTGCCCGACTAGCGGAACGTCGGGCCCAGAACGATTCGAGGCCGGCCCACCCTTGGGTGAACCGGCCTCAACGTAGCTATCCTGTGCGGGGTGGCGTTTCTAGAACAAGACAGCCACAGGCTGCAGTCGCGTTTTCGCCGCACGTTCCATGAAACGCGTTGTGTACGCGCGGATGTGTCGACCCTGGCCGAACACCTCCACCATGTGCAGTTCGTGCGGTGCAATTGCTGCCAAGTAGTCCATTCCGCCTAAGATTTCGAGCTCATCGACCACAATCTTAGGTTCGACATTTCGGCCTCGGATTCTTAGGCAAATGTCGGCGCGGGCATTCGAGGCGCAGCGTTCGCGTGCCGAACCCACGCGGAAAGCCACGAAGTCCAACACCGTGGGCTGGGATGTGCTTGTGAGAGCGGTGCGGTCGTACATGCTCACACTGGTTGCGTTTCCGTTCCGTCTTGACTGGAATCGATCTGTCACGACCTGAAGGCCCTCGAGAATCATGGGCTGAGGCGCCATCCGGAGTTGTAGCGGCGCTGCAGCAGAGATCTGCCCTTCCCAAACCAAAGTCTCGTAGCCGAGCTGCTCCGCCGTGATGGAGTAGGTCCCGGCCTCGAGGTCAGGGATCGCGAAGCGTCCGTTCTCGTTTGTGATCGAGCCCCATTCGGAGCCCGTCAGCGACACGAAGGCGCCAGCCAAGGCGTGCCCGTTCGAATCGTCCAGCAACGCACCAACGAGGTCGAACGCTTCCGACTGGACCTCCTGGCCTATGCCTTCGCTGGCCAGAAGCGCAACGGCGATCAGTGCCATTATTAGGCAAAGCGCCGGTCCCCCCACGCCCACCCGTCCCTGCAGTCTCAATTCGTCCCTCGCAAATAACATCTTCCGACCCCCGTGTCGCTGAATACGGCTCCATGCCGTACGAGGGATAAATGCAATGCGTGTGCCGTTCGGCGCTCGGCAATCCCCTGGCCGCTGGATGGTCATACATCACGTTGCGTTACAATGACTTACGCAGGGGCGCCATGGCCGTGCCTGCCGAAACGGGCCGTCTGAGCCACCGTCCGGACTGTCACGAAACGAGGACACTTCTCCACCAAAACGTCGAAACGGCAGGTCGAGTGACAAAAAACGAGTGACGATAGGTGCAAGCACCTACCGCCCCTCTTGGTACGCCCAGTGTTGGTATTGGATGACCTGAATGAGTTCGGGCTTCGGGTTCCGCGGAGCCGGGACAGATTCCGTGATCGCCCGTCAGACGCGGTGCGTGAGCGTCATGCGCTCATCGACCGAATCCGCCCAGGTGGCCATGCGCATCCGCTTTCGTTCGGCGATTGTGAAGGAGCGGACGGTGCGGCGGTGTCCCCGGAAGCTGTGGGACAGCAGGAAGGAGAGAGCTTCAGCTTCCGGCATGGGTTCCACGGCGTGATCGTAGACCCAGGGGTACGGGACCATCCGTCCGTCCCTCAAGTCGATGTATCCGTCGGCCGCTACGCGCATGAGAGGCCTCCTGATTGATGATGTTCGATGTGGAGCGCACAGTGATGCTGTAACACATGGATATACAATGACTTACGGGTACCGACGGATTTCTAGAGTCTTGGTTCATTCAAATTTGGCATAGGGCTTCCGTTCCCCTTTCGGCAAACTTTGCAGAGCTTCGGGGCCATGAACGCAAAAAATGCCATCTCAGACGAATTGGGCGCCCACGTTTCAGCTGGAGGGGGCGTGCAAAACGCTCCAGCCCGCGCGGCGGAGATCAATGCCGCCAACATCCAACTCTTTACTAAGCAACCGAGTCGGTGGGCTGAGCCGAAGATCGATGGAGCGACCGCGGAAGCATTCAAGGCAGCGCGTGAGGAGCACGGCGTTGTATTCGCGGGCGCTCACGATTCCTACCTGATCAACCTCTCGTCTCCAGACCGGAAGTTGTGGCGCATGTCGCAGCGTTGTTTTCAGGGCGAACTGCAGCGGTGCTGTACGCTGGGGTTGGACTTTATGGTCACGCATCCGGGGAACGCAACGGACAAAGATCCTGAGGCCGGACTCGTGAGGAACGCCGAAGGAGTCACCGAGTCCCTCGAGGCGGTTGAGGGTGGGACGCGTGTGTTGCTTGAACTCACGGCCGGATCTGGCACCAGCGTGGGGGCCACCTTCGAGAACCTCCAGGCCATCATCGAAGGTATTCCCGAGTCCCAGCGGCATCGTGTTGGTATCTGTTTCGATACCTGCCACGGGTATTCAGCCGGGTACGATCTCGTGAAGGACTACGACGGCGTGTGGGATTCGTTCGATCAGATTATCGGACTCGACCGCTTAGGCCTGATCCATATGAATGACTCTCAGCATCCGTTCGGCTCACACAAGGATCGTCACGAAACGATTGGGGAAGGGACCTTGGGCGAGGCGCCGTTCCGTCGGCTTATGACGGACGAACGTCTTCGCCACGTGCCGAAGATCCTGGAGACACCGAAGGGCGACGACGGTGCCGCTGCGGACATCCGTAATCTGGAGCTACTGCGCAGCTTCCGGACTTCCTAGCTGTCTGACGACTCGTCCATGAGTGCCCGAACCACGATCTCGCCTTCTGCCCTCATGCCCAATATGGGGCGGAGTGCAGCAGCCACGACGAGGACGAGCCCGAAGAAGCACACCAGGAGCGGACCCGTCGGGAGGTCCATGTAGAAGGACGTCCCGATCCCTCCTACAACCGCGATTGTACCCGCGAACCATGCAATGAGCAGAGCTCGGCCGAACTGGTTCGTGTACAGGAACGCGATCACAGCTGGGATGACCAGTGCGCTGAATACCATCAAGACGCCGGCGACCTCGACCGAGAAAGCGATCACCACCCCGAAGGTCACGTAGAACAAGAAGTCCCAGAGGCGGACATTCCCCGCTTTCTCAGGGGCGAAGGTCACCGCGAGAAACCGGTGACGAAGTCCGTAGTGAATACCTCCGATGACCGCATAGACGACGGCCATCTTGATGATGGCCGGCCAGTCGATCCAAATCAGCGAACCGGTGAGCGTCTCGCTGACATGTTCAGCACCTTCGGCGCTGAGCCCCGCGAGTAGAATCACAGCCGCGGAAGCCACGACGTACGCGGTCCCGATGATGGCTTCCTGAGGGACGATCGACTTTTCCATTCGTGTGAACGAAAAAATCAACGCCCCAAGGAGCGTGGAGCCCAAGGCGAATGCCAAAGACGCGGCGGTGCCCACCTCGAAGCCGACCAAAAGCCCGACGGTCGTTCCCAGGGCCGCGATCTGGGCAAACGCGAGGTCCACGAAAATCACGCCTCGTCCCAGGACGTGTAGGCCCAAGTAGGCATGAATGGAGAGGATCACGAGCCCCGCCACGATGGGCGGGATCATCAGGTCGAGGTTCTCGAACATCAATTCATCCAGACTGACGGTGGGCGGGGGATCACCGGCTTCGGAACGCAGCTGCGAGTTCGGTCACCCACGTGTCGACCAGTGTGAAATAATCATCAATGCCGTCGCGCGCACCTGGCGAGAGAGGCACCTGAACGAGTGTTGCCTCGCCGCGCCGCGCGATCGTCTCGACCTTGCCTCGATCGAAGTATGTCGCAGCCAACATCACGTCGAGGTTCTCGGTCTTCATGCGGTTGATCAGCTGCGCGACGTGGCGTGGGGTCGGGGAGATCCCGGGCTTCGCTTCCACATAGTCTGCGCACGTAACGTCGAAGCGGTCTTCGAAATACGCCCAGTTCTTGTGGTAGCAGATGATGTCCTTACCGCGGAAAGGCTCGGCCTGCGCGAGCCATCCGCTGAGTTCTTTGATGAGCGGATTTCCTTCGTACTCTTGAGTTTCCAGGAACGTGAACAGGGTGCCGCTGTGAGCGAGCTGTTCAAGTGTCTCGCCACCGAGCAACTCGACGAGGCGTGCCCCGAACATCCGGTTGAGCATGCGTTCCGTGAAGTGCGCCAAGCCGGCGGCGAACAGTGCGGCCCGTTCCGGCGACACTCGCTTGAGGCCTGTCGTGATGTTCCGTGCCACTTGGAGAGTGCGCAGCGGATCGGTCGTGAGATGCGGGTTGCCGTAGATGTGAACATCTCCGCCGCTGCGGTCCGCTGATACCGGCACGTCGTGCAATGCAATTCCGGTGTAGGCTGTGATGTATCCCCGGGCTCCCTCAATAACGTCACGGTTCCCCGCGCGGTCCAAGAGCGTCGGCACCCACAATTCCAGGTCGAGGCCCGTGGTGACGAAGGCGTCGGCTTGGCGGATATCTCTCGCGAAGCTGGGCTTGGGTCGCACGAAGTGTGCGTCCTCATTCGGATTGGCGATCGCGGAGACGTTGACCTCGCTGCCTCCGATTTCTCGGACGAGCTCTGCGTAGATGGGCAGGGTCGTCACGACTCTGAGGGGTGCCCGCTCGGGGTCTGCCGTGTCGGCTGGTATGGCTGCGATCAGTAGTGTGCTGAAAAGCGCAGTCGCAAACACTACTCTTTTTTCCGGACGCGCTCCCCGGACAGGTCTGGGCTGGTCCATTAGTAGGTCTCGTGCTTGTGGGGACCCATCGCGAAGGTCACTTGGAAAAGGAGGCGACCTTCTCGTGCCGTTTCAAAACTGCGCCCAACGAGGTCGTATTCGGCGCGCAGGCGTACGTACTCGCTCTGCCACCAAGTGAGCGTCGGCGAGAAGAGCCACGCCGTCTCAGTCGGGTCCTCGGGGTTCTCCGTGCGGTCGAAGCGAGCGCCGACCAACCAATTCTGGGACAATCGGACCTCGCCAAGTCCCCAGTATCCTATCGCTTGCTCGAGACCTTCGTCTTCCTGGTCGTCCTCGCCTTCACCGTCGTCGTGGCCCTCGTGGTCCTCATGGCCCACGAGCCCTTCCAGGGCCATGACGCCACCTCGCAACATGAGGCCGCGATAGCGTGACTGGCCCGGTGGACTCCAATTCAGAGCCGCTTCCATGCCGTAGAGGTTTCGGTCCATGAAATGCTCTTCGTCTTCGTAGGACCCGTTTAGCCAGCTCACTCCCAGGTCGAAGTCGACCGATGACGACAGGTTCCAGAACCCGTTCAGATGCGTCAGCATGGAGAGGCGGCCGGACTCACCGAACAACGTCTCGTTCTCGCTGCGCGTGAGTTCCACCGTCGCTTCGTACGTGCCACCGAGGGGCGAAAAGGGAGCGAGCCAGTGCATCGAGGCGCCGGTTTGTGCGAGTGATTCAGCACCGACGAAGGCGATGTGCGGGAGGGACCGAGTTTGGAACGGAAGAGCGTGGGCGTGCCATCGGTTCATTTGGCCGAACTGCTGAAAGAACTTCCCCACCTTGAGGCTCGTGCCGCCAGGTAGGCTGACCCATTCGATGTATACCTCTTCGGCAGCGAAGCCTCCTCCTCCCCCTTCTTCTTCTCCGTGCCCGTGCCCATGGTCGCCATCTGCGAACGGTGAGAATTCTCCACCCTCAACGTGGCGGGACAGGAATACCTTGGCCCGCGAATACGGATCCAGATTCGAAATGATCGAGATCTCGAACTCGCGTGCGAAGAAGTTGTCCTCGTCCGTGTCGTCCTTGTTAATGTGCGCGAACACGTCCGAGTTCACGCTGATCTCCGGGTTGAGTGCCTGAAGCGAGCGTTGGCGCCCGACGAACTCCTGGTTCTCATCTTGAGTGGTCGACGGAGCGCCTCCTGCAGCTGCAGCGGCCGCCGCAGCGGCTCTGAGATCAGCGAGGGCATCCGTCGCCCCCTCTTCCTGACCTCTCTCCTGGAGTCTCGCCACTTCCTGACTCAAGCTGTCAACGAGGGCTGCCAGACGGGCGACCTCCGCGCGCACAGAATCAGGCGGCGATTGAGCAGACGCGAAGGACGGTGTGGTGGTACCCACCAGCAGTAGAACTGCGATGCGGGTCCAACTGGATACCGGGTGCCGAAATGAATGGTTCAACGTGCGACGGATCTCCCTGACCTGTACCTGTGACGTGCATCCACTCAATGGATGCACTGGATGGCGGCTGCTCAGCGGCCGCTACGTCCGTCAGGTCAGGGGGGGTCCTCGAGTCGGGTGCCCGTCCAATAAGACGGAACGCGAGGCCTGCGGGGCTTCTGCCGGAGCAGCAGTCAGCACGATCGTGTGGTCGTGCGAGGCCGTCGTCGATGCAGAGACTACAGAGAGATTCGCCCCAACCTGGGTGCACACCGTGTGGTCGTGCGCGGTGGGGCACGACCCCGGCATGTGCTCGCTCTCGACCGCAGTCTCGGTCGCGATTTCATCGCGTTGGAGTGCGGGCACCGCGACGCTCAGAATCACCAGGAGCGCCGGGAGCCAGGCCGCGAGGGCCTTCCGGAGTGCGTTGTCTCTATACCTCATAGTAGATCAGACTAATTCCCACCCATCTGTCGCGTCAACGAAAAGATCTTCTGCGGGGTCGTTGCGTTCGTACCCGTTACGCCTCTCACGAGTTGCATGATGTCCTCTTCCGGACATTGAGAGGTACGCGAGGCGGGGTGTCCTTTTTACGTTATTGGCTATGCCCAACAACATCATTGCTGTGAGGCGAGTGCTCTTCGCGGGCCTCGCTGTGCTGCTTACATCGACTCCTGCGCTCGCGCAGGAGGACCTGACCAACCGACCGCGGTCGGTTCCTGTTCAGATCACGCGACTCACGTCTGAGATCGTTTTCGACGGAGTGGTCAATGAAGCCGCCTGGGACGCGATCGCTCCGCTCCCCATGACGATGTACTCGCCGGTCTTCGGTGGAGAGATGACCGAGCGAAGCGAAGTCCGGCTCGCGCACGACGACGAGTATTTCTACGCGTCTGGACGGCTCTACGACTCCGAGCCCGACCAGATTCGTACCAATACGCTTCTTCGAGATCTGTACAGCGGGGACGATTTACTCGCGCTCGTCATCGACAGCTACAACGACTACGAGACGGCGTCTTGGTTCATCGTGAATCCGGCCGGGGTGAGGAACGACAGAGCGATCTCTAACGACATGGAATTCAGTGGCGGCATGCCCATGAATGCGGACTGGAACGCGCATTGGGATGTGATGACGTCGCAGAATGAGGAGGGGTGGTTCGTCGAGTTCCGGATCCCGTTCTCCACCTTGGGATTCCAGGCAGTGGACGGCCAGGTCACGATGGGCTTCACCACCTATCGGGTGATCGCACGCAAGAACGAGCGTCAGATCTACCCTGCGATCGAACCCGTTTGGGGCAGGATCGGGTTTGCCAAGCCGTCGCAGGCGCAACGAATTCAGCTTCACGACGTCGAGCAGGCGAAGCCGGTCTATGTCACACCCTTCTGGCTGGGAGGTCTGACCCAGCGGCCCGTCTTGAGTTCGCCGCCTGATGTTCCGTCCACGCGCTGGCGCACCGATGACGAACCGCTGCGCGAGATGGGGCTAGATCTTCGGTTCTCGCCCACGTCGAACCTGGCACTCGACCTGACGGTGAACACCGACTTCGCACAGGTCGAGGCCGACGACCAGCAGGTGAACCTGACTCGCTTCGCACTCTTCTTCCCGGAGAAGCGGCAGTTCTTTCAGGAGCGTTCTTCCACGTTCCAGTTCTCGACAGGTGGCTTCACCGACAGGCTCTTCCACAGTCGGCAGATCGGGCTGGTGAACGGACAGATGGTTCGTATCTACGGCGGCGCGCGTGCGGTGGGACAGCTCGGTGGCACCGACTTCGGCTTTCTGAACATGCAGACGGCCGGCGACGAGAATCGGGCAGCCGAGAACATGGGCGTGCTCCGGCTGAACCAGCAGATCCTGAATCCGTACTCTTCCATCGGCGGGATGCTGACGACGCGGCTCGGTTCGGGCGGGAACGACAACGTCGCGTACGGCGTGGACGCCTCTGTGCGCGTGGCCGGCGATGAATACCTCACCACCAAGTGGGCGCAGACGTTCGACGAAGTGATCGACGAAGGCAGCGCGCTGGACGCCGGCCTGTTCTTGGCTCGTTGGGAACGGCGGAAGGACGCAGGGCTCGCCTATTCAGGCGAGTTCCGCCGGGTCGGGGAGGACTACCGGCCTGGGCTCGGGTTCCAGATCCGGAAGGACTTCATCTACTACGGGGGGAGTGGCCAGTACCGACACTTTCTGGACGACACCTCACCCGTGCGCAGTGCCGCGTTCATTACGCGTACCGCAAACTACCTACGCTTGAACGGTCGCGCTGCAGAGAGCCGTTCCGTGATGCCCGAAGTGAACATGGAGTTCCGAGGGGGCACTCAGTTCACGGTGGGGGCGACCTCGACGTTCGAGAGCCTGGATGGGGAATTCAAGATCGCGGACGTCACGGTGCCCGTCGGGGACTACTGGTTCCACGAGGGTCGGGTGAAAATCGAATTTCCGCATGCTTCGCTGATGCGCGGCGACTTTGAGGTCATCGGCGGCAACTTCTACGATGGCACACACCTAGGCCTCAAGATCAACCCTACGTGGACGGTCTCGAAGAACCTCGAGTTGAGCGGCGGCTACGAGTTGAATCGCATCGCGTTTGCGGCCCGGGACCAGGTGACGAACATCCACGTTGGGAAGGCCAAGATCCAGCTGGCGCTCGATGCACATCTCTCGTTCAGCATGTTCGCTCAATACTCGGACAACAGCGATCTGACGAGCATGAACATGCGCTTCCGCTACTACTTCAGAGAGGGGACCGACCTCTGGATCGTGTGGAATGAGGGGCTGTACACGGATCGAGCGAACGGGTTGGATCCGCGGCTCCCGCTTTCGGCAGGCCGTCAGATCATGGTGAAGTACTCACACGCGATCATCTGGTAGGAGCATGCTCGAGTGCTTTCGTGAAGAAGGGCCCGAGGCGGTGACGCCCCGGGCCCTTCGCACATCGCGGGTTCCGCGCGTGATCCCTAGCTGATCACCCTACGCCAGTTCGTAATGATCTTGGGCGCATCTTCGAGCAGGTCATTCAAGTCTGCGATGACCCCGCGCACGATGTCACTCAGCTCCTGAGCTCGCATCGCCGCACCTGCCTCCACCTCGGTCAGGACTTCCAGCTGCCCCACTGAGGGCCGCGCCTGTGGTGTCGACATGCCGCGCGACACTGTCCTCAACTGTTCGATCAACCTGGGCCAGTCGCGGTAGTTCATTGATCCGGGGGGGCGGCGAACCTCTGCCCCCAGATCGGGAGATGCCTTATTCGGACTGGGGCACCCCTGTCGCCTACGCTTCCACAGGCTCTGCGTTAGAAGGCCAGCATGTACGTCAGCTTCACTACGCCCGTCCGGCGGAGCCAACGGCTCTCTCGTGGGTCGAGGAGGTCCTGCGTCAGATACCCCGTGTCGAAGACGAGGAAGAGGTCGCTCCCCGGAGTATGGATCCAGTCGATGCGGATGTTGGCCTGAAGTGTCTTCGAGACGTCGTCCCACTGCACCAGGGCATTGGCGAACAGATCGCGCGAGACGGCGGCGAGCACGTTCATGCTCATCAGGGTCGTCGAGAACGCGCCGTCCTGCACGGGGAGGTCGACATCGTTGCGGCGCGCCGAGCCCGTGACTGTAAGGTTCGGGCCGGTCTTCCAGGTGAGCGATCCGCCGTATGTCGTCCGTGTTCCGTTCCAGAAGTTTCCGAACGAAGCGTTCACCGATCCGGACAACGTGTTGCTTTGGCTCGTTCGACCGCTGAGGTCCACGGAGGAGAACTCGTAGTCACCCGAAGTGAGCGGGCGTCCCTGGATGGATGCTGCCTGGTCGAGCCGCTCGAAACGCCTGCGCGCGTTGAATGACAAGACGCCGCCATTCTGTAGGCTCAGCATGTTGTGCCAGAGTTGGCTCGTCGACTGCTTCGATCCGTCCTGGCCGTTCACCCAATCGAAGGCAGGTGCACTGACCAGGGACCGGGCCCATGCACTCCCCTCGAAACGAGGGGTGAACGCGAGCGTCGCGTTGTACTTCACCATGTCTCGGCGGCGGACGAAGCCGAGGCCCGGGTTGAAGTCGGCGTCGACCGTCTGGACGCCACCGCTGACCGAGTAGGATTGCCGCGGCTGAAGATTCACGTTGAGTGCGGCAGCGGAGGACGTTCCGTCGTCGGAGTCCCACACGTTCGCGAACCAGCCGTCCGCACTGCTGCTGTTCATGAAGCGCACCTGAGCGTCTGCACCTACGACTCGGTTGTGGCCTTCGGAGTTTTGGATGCTCGTGAAGATCCCGCCGACCGTGGTTCGTGGGAGCACGTCCGCGCGTAGCCGGATCACAGAGTTGTTCGCTCCCTTCGTCACGTCAGTTCCGTTCGTGAGGTCATCCGTGTTGAGCGTCAGCACCCCGATGGACAGGGGGCCGGCCTGACCGGTAACGCGTCCGCCACCGATGATGTCGTTCCCGAGTCCGATGCGGCGGCTGAAGAACATCTCGGTGTCGCGAGCCTTTCCGAACTGGAACAGTCCTGCGCGCTCTAGGAAGAACTCCCGCTTCTCCGGAAAGAACAGGCTGAAGCGAGTGAGGTTGATCTGGACGTTGTCGGATTCGACTTGTGCGAAGTCGGTGTTGTAGGTGAGGTCCAAGGTCACGCTCGACGTGAGTGCGTATTTGAAGTCCACCCCGATATCATCGAGGACGTCCGTGTCTTCGGAGCCCCCGAACTTCTGTGCCCCGACGATGGCGAAGGGCTTTAGCTCCATGTGGCGCCCTTTTCGCAGATCACGGAGCCCGCGAAGCGTCGCGTACTGTGAGACGTTCGTGATGCCGCCCCGGAAATCCTGCGGGATGTGAGGCCACATCACTTCTTCGTTCTTCCTGCGGATGGCGCGCCGGAACGCGATGCCCATTTCGGGTGCGGTTGCGTCAGTGAAGCGGATCGTCGTGAAGGGGATCGCAACCTCGAGCGTCCATCCTTCGGACGTGATACGCGCTTCACTCCGGTATACGCCCTCCCAGTTCCAGTCCGCTAACGTCATCGACTCGTCACTGAAGAGGGCGTCGCCCTGCGTGCCGAATGAGTTCAACTCGAAGATGTATGCGTTACGGTCATCGTTGTACGTGTCCAGCGCGATCCAGATGTGGTCGTCTTGGTCGATGCGGCCCTCGCGTTGGAGAATGCTGCGCCGAATCAGGTCAGGTTCTGAATCGTGGAAGACGAACCCGAAGTACAAGTTGTTCGCGTCGTACGCGATTCGGACTTCGGTGTCCTCACTCGGGGCGCCGCCGTCCACCGGCTCTCGCTGCCGGAAGTCGGAGATGATCGGGGCCGACGCCCAAAGCGGCTCGTCGAGCACTCCGTCGATCTCTGGGGCCGACTCCGCGAAGACCGCGAGCGCGAAGGCGTCAGCGCTCGACGTCGGGGAATCAGACGGGACGACTTGTGCCCCCACGGGAACCGCTAATACGAACACCGCCACCACGCTCCGCCACAACGCTTCGTACATCGGATCTCCCTTCCGGTGTGGGTCGCTCAGCGGGGAAGGTGAGGAAGTGCTGAGTGTACCAGAGAAGAATATGGTGGAAGGACGCTTGTAGGTCTTGATCCCGCCGGCCATATTCAGGCAGCACATCGGGGGGACACGTATTGAGCCAATGCACCGAAGCCGGGACTGACTCTCGAGTCGGCCGCTATGCCCCGGAGGAGGGGAAAGCGAAAGAATCGGGGAGGTCACCTTAAGTATTATCCCGGGCTTCAATCCACCCCTCCCGTTGCGCTACGAGTGGGCCGGTGCCTCTCCGTTTACGGGGTTGGGTGTCGGCCCTCTCGGCTTTTTGAGCCCTTCCGAACCCCTCTGCCGTGCCTGTCCTCGGCCGTCTTGTCGACCCACCCTGGTGCGGACCCAGCGGGTTACGGTAGGGTAGCCGTGTGTCCGCGTCGGATCAGGGAGACCCGAAAATGCCCGTAGTTCTTGCCACTCGCAGCGTCCATTTCAGCGCCGCGCATCGGTTGTACCGGTCGGACTGGTCCGACGAACGAAACACCGAAGTGTTCGGTGACTGCTCAAACCCGAATTGGCACGGGCACAATTACGACCTCGACGTCTCCGTTGCAGGGCCCGTGGATCCCGAGACCGGCTTCGTGATGGACCTCAAGCAGCTCAAGGACCTCGTCGGAGCCAGGGTGTTGGTCGACGTGGACCATCGAAACTTGAATACAGAGGTGGAGTGGTTGTCGGGTGTGATCCCGACTACAGAGAACCTTGTGGTCGCGATTTGGGATCGGCTTGCACAGTCGCTCCCGGACGGGATTCGGCTCGCCAAGCTCGTCTTGCACGAAACTGCACGGAACTCAGTGGAATACTCAGGACCTGAGGAGCGATAGACATGTCAGAGCTGTCCGGGGCGTCGTTCGAAGATCTCGTCGCTGAGATGATTCGCAGGCTTGGTGAGGACCCTGACCGCGAGGGGCTAAAGAAGACCCCCGAACGGGTGGCGAAATCACTTTCGTTTCTGACCAAGGGGTATCACGAGACAGCTGAGGGTGCGGTTGGTGACGCGCTCTTCGAGGAACACCACCGGAACATGGTGGTCGTGAAGGACATCGAGATCTACTCGCTCTGCGAGCACCATATGTTGCCGTTCTTCGGCAAGGCTCACGTAGCCTATATCCCGGACGGCAAGATCCTCGGACTCTCGAAACTGGCACGACTCGTGGAAGTCTACGCCCGCCGGCTCCAGGTTCAGGAGCGCCTCACCGAACAGGTGGCACAGGCTCTGTGGGAGACGACAAGTCCCCAGGGTGTCGGTGTCGTGATCGAGGCGTATCACCTGTGCATGATGATGCGCGGAGTGCAGAAGCAGAACTCGAAGACGATCACATCTGCAATGCGCGGGTCCTTCCTCGAGGACCATCGGACTCGGGATGAGTTTCTTCGCCTGACCACGAACGTCCACCAGCCGATGTCATGACCGTGAATCTCCAGGGCCGAACCGCGCTGGTCACAGGTGCGACTCGCGGAATCGGTAGGAGCATAGCCGAGGCGCTGGCAGAGGCCGGAGCACGCGTATGGTGCCTCGCGAGATCCGAACAAGACGTGACCGCTGTCGCGAAGAAGATTGGCGGAGTCGCCATCGTCGCGGACATCACGGACGACGTTTCAGTCTGGGATGCACTCGACTACATGCAGGAGACCATTGGCGGCGCCCCGAACATCGTGATCCACGCTGCTGGCATGTTCGATGTCGAGCCATGCGTCTCTGAGACCGTGAACAGCTTCGACGAGCAGGTCGCGGTGAACCTTCGGGGTTCATTCTTGGTCACTCGATCGCTTCTCCCTTCGATGCTGGAGCGAGGCGAAGGACTGATTGTGCACATCGGCTCGACCGCCGGCCGAAAGGCCTTTCCCGGGAATGCCGCTTACTCCGCGTCCAAGTTTGGACTCCGAGGCTTCCACGAAGTGCTTCTCGAGGAAGTTCGGGGCACAGGGGTGCGGGCGACGCTTCTCGAACCCGCTGCGACGGATACGTCGATTTGGGATTCGCTCGATCCGGACAACGCCCCCGGCCTGCCAGTCCGAGCAGACATGATGCAACCGGACGACGTTGCTGCTGCGGTTCTTTTTGTCGCGACCCGCCCTGAGTCCATCCGGATTCCACTTCTTCAGATCGAACGCTCATGACTCGATTCGCGTTTACCGTGAGCGCTCAGGCGCATTACGACGCGGCACATTTCCTCAAGAACTACGACGGAAAGTGCCGGCAGCTGCACGGCCATCGATACGTCGTCGAAGCAGCCGTCCAGTCCACGGAGTTGGACGATTCCGGCATCGCGTTCGACTTCGTGGATCTGAAGGGCGCGCTGCGAGGCATCGCGGACGAGTTAGACCACACAAACCTCAATGACTTGCCGCAGTTCCAAGAAGTAGAGACGAGTGCGGAGAACCAGGCCAAGTACTTCTTTGAGGAACTGGGCCGACGGCTTCCTGCTGATATCGCAGAGGGTCTTCTGTACGCGCGCGTGTGGGAGTCACCCACCCAATGGGCCCAGTACGGTCCGGCGGACGCGCCGCTACCGGCACCGCAGGCGCCGACCGGCTGATCCGAAGCCCGCATGCACATTCTCTTAACCGATCGCCTGAGTTGCCCCAGGTGTGGGCCCGAGTTCGGCCTGATCTTGCTTGCCAACGTCATGGCGAATCGCCGGGTACAAGATGGCACGCTGGGGTGTCCGAATTGCCGGGACGCTTTCTTGGTCGAGGACGGATTCGGAGATCTTCGGGCGCCGCCGCGACGGGTGATGCTGTCGGGGTTGGCTGGCCCTTCTCGGGCGCCAGAGCCCGAGGAAGTCCAACGACTGGCCGCGCTGATTGGGGTCGCGCAGGGGCCGGGGACGATCGTCTTGGCGGGTGAGCCGGCCGGGCTCGGCCCATCCATCGCTTCGATGCTCGATGGTGTCGACGTAGTGGGGGTCGACGCAGACTTGCGCCTATGGGATGACGATGCGCGTTGGAGCCGGATCGTCTCGGCCCCGAACCTCCCTTTCTTCTCTCGGGTGATGCGCGGCGTGGCTGTTGATGGCCGAATGGGCCAAGCAATGGTCCTCGAGGCCGCACGCGTGTGCGCTCCGCTGAGTCGAGTCGTCGTAACCCAGGCGCCCGACCAGGCGGCGGCGTGGCTCGGGAAGGCAGGCCTCGACCTGATGGTGGCCGAAGCCGGAATCGTTGTTGCTGCACGCCATTGAGCCGCACAAGGCCGTTGCGCCGGCGCACGGGCCGATCCTAACTTCTGACGGTCTAGAAGAGACCTTCTAGCCCCCTTTTTCGGGCCATCGTATGGCGTTCTGGAACAAGATTTTCGGTGACGACGACATGCGTCGTGTCGACTACTACAGAGAGGGCGTCGAACTCCTCACGGACGGCAAGTTCCATGAGGCTCTGACCTCATTCCGTCTCGCACTGAAAGAGGCGCCGGGTGACGCGATCGTTCTGCAACAAATCGCGATCTGCTATACCCGCATTGGGATGACCGCAGAAGCGGCCAAGACGTATCGGCATGTTCTGCAGAAGGATTCCAGCGCGAGCGGTGCGCACTACGGCCTCGCGTTCATTCTAATCCGCGGGGAGCACCCTCCTGAAGCGATCCCGCACCTCGAGGCATTCCTCGCGCATGCGCCCGAGGATCCCGAGGCTCAGGAGCACATCGATCACGCGCGGGCGAAGCTTGCTCAGATACGTGGCGAAGCACATGACGCTCCCTCGGAGCCGTCGCATCCTGATGAATTTCTCTAGACACTCCCCTATCCGCTGGGCCTATGCAAACCTCTAACGTCCGGAGCGTCCGCCTACGGTGGACGGGCCAAGACCTCGTCTTCCGCGGAGGTGCCGACGGTGGACCCGAGGTTGTGGTCGACGGTGGCTCCAAAGCGGGCGCGTCGCCCATGCAACTTCTTCTTCTGTCTGTCGCAGGCTGTATGGCGATCGACGTGAAGATGATCCTCGACAAATCCCGTGTGCCGCTCGACTCGATGGAGGTTGAAGTGGTCGGTGAGCGGGCGGAGACTGAGCCCCAGCGTTTCTTTGCGATTCAGCTCATCTATCGATTGAGTGGGCCCTTGGAAGAACACGAGGTGAAGCTGCAGCGAGCTATCGACCTGTCGCGTGACAAGTACTGCAGCGTGCTCCACACGCTCGATCCGGGCATCGACTTCGACATCAGCATTGAGCGAAGCTGAGGTCATGTCGACGACGCTGACACACACCGCGAACGAAATGCCAGTTCCTGAGGGGACACTGGTCGATCTGTTTTTGGAGGGCGTGAAGCGTCACGGCGAGCGGACTGCGCTTGAGTATGTCAGGCGCCCCGGTGAGCTCGAGGGCCATTCGTACGAAGAGGTGCTCGCGAAGGCGAAGAACGTGGCCGCTTCCCTCGAGGTCCACGGGGTTACGCGCGGCGACCGCGCGGCGATCCTGGCAGAGAACCGACCCGAGTGGGCGATATCAGACTATGGCTGCCTGTGTGCTGGAGTCATCGACGTCCCGGTGTACTCCACGCTGACAGCACCCCAGGTCGCGTACCTCCTGAAGGACTCGGGGGCAAAGCTCGTCTTCGTGTCCACGATGGCGCAGATGAACAAAGCGCTCGATGCCGCGGCTGAGTGTGCGCATGCCGTACAGGTAGTGGTCTTCGAGCCGAAGGGAGAAGTACCTGAAGGGGTCTCGACGTGGGCGGACTTCTTGGCAGACGGTGCGGAACTCGCAGCATCATGGTCGGCCCAGCAATTCGAGGCACGAGCCCGGCAGGCCGAACCGCACGATTTGGCGACAATCCTATACACGTCAGGTACGACTGGAGACCCGAAGGGCGTGATGCTGACGCACAACAACGTGTCATCCAACGTGCGTGCTTCCTGCATGGTCCTTTCGATCGGGGAGGATGACAACACGGTTTCTTTTCTCCCGCTGTGCCACATCCTTCAGCGAATGGTCGACTACCTCTTCTTCTGGACAGGTTGTCGTCTCGCATACCCCCAGTCGATCGAGACCCTTCTTGGGGACATGAAGGTGATCCGGCCGACGATCGTCGTGTCCGTGCCCCGGATCTACGAGAAGATCTACAACGGGGTCATGGACGCTTCGGGCTTCAAGATGAAGCTCATAGGGTGGGCGGTCGGTGTGGCCGATCGTGTCGCCGACGAACGTCTAGCCGGAAGGAAGCCCGGAAGCGTATTAGCGCTTCAGTACAGGCTAGCGGACAAGCTTGTCTTCTCGAAGGTGAAGATGGCTGTCGGTGGTCGACTCCGTTTCTTCGTGAGCGGCGGTGGTCCCTTAGCGCCGACTCTGAACCGTTTTTTCTATTCGATCGGGATGTCGATTCTGGAGGGGTACGGCCTCACGGAGACCAGTCCGGTTACGAACGTGAATACGCTAGAAGACTTCCGGATTGGAGCAGTGGGGCTGGCCGTTCCGAGCACGGAGGTAAAGATCGCCCAGGACGGAGAGATCTTGGTACGTGGGCCACAGGTCATGAAAGGGTATTACAACAAACCCGGAGCGACCGCGGCTTGCATTGATGCAGAGGGATGGTTTTCGACCGGGGACATCGGCGAGATCGATGCCGATGGGTACCTGCAGATCACGGATCGTAAAAAGGACATCATCGTCACCGCCGGCGGAAAAAACGTCGCCCCGCAGCCCATCGAGAACCGCCTCAAGACGAATCGATTTTTCGAACAGGCGGTGATGGTGGGAGACAAGCGACACTACTGTGCCATGCTCATCGTTCCGGCCTTCCGCGCCCTCGAAGAGTGGGCCACCGAGAACGATATTTCGTTCGCAGATCGTGATGCGCTCGTCGCCGACCCGACTGTCCTGAAGCACATGTTGACAGAAATGAAGGCGATGCTGAGGGATCGGGCTTCCTTCGAGACACCCCAAAAGATCGCGCTCCTGAGTGAGGAACTGACGATCGAAAACGGATTCTTGACCCCGACCCTCAAAGTGAAGCGTAGGGTGGTCTACGAGCAGCTCGGGGATGTCATCAGTCAGATGTACGCTGAAGAAGCTGTAGATAGGGTGAACTGAATGATGAATACAGTTGAGATGCCCCGGGTCGTCACCGGCCTTATGGTTATGCCGGACACTGGAATCGATCCCTGCCTGACATGGGTGGGCACCGAGGTTGGGGGCTAGTCATGTCGCAGAAGCGAAAGAAGAAGCCGCAGCAGAAGGCCTCTGACGAGAACCAGACAGAGCTTCTGTCCGAAGTGGCAGTGGCAGAAGAGGCTGCGAGCCAGGCCTCTGAAGTGACCCCGGAATCTGAATCTGCCGCGGACGAAATCGGCGAAAGCAAGGATGCGGAAGGAGGGGGTATCCCGGCGGAAAAGAAGGCCCCGAAGAAGAAGCGTACCCGAAAGAAGACTGCCAAGAAGAAGGCGGCCGAGCCGGAGCCCGAGCCGGAACCAGAACCCGAGCCTGAGCCGAAACCGGAGGCTGAGCCAGAACCAGAGCCGGAGCCAGAGCCCGAGCCGGAGCCGGAGCCGGAGCCGGAACCGAGCGTTGTGCGTTTCGAGATGGCCGGCGAGGAGGGCGCACAAGTCCCCGCGCCTCCGGCAGGAGAAAGACTCAACCGGGCGAAGGAACTCGTGCAGAGCGGCCGAATCGAAGAGGCTGTCGACCTGTACCACGAGATTCTTACGAAGAATCCGGCGAACCTGAAGGCCCGGAATAACCTTGGCGTCCTATACGACGAAATGGGCAAAGCCGCCCTCGCGCTAGGGCAGTTTGAGGCGGCGCTGGAACTCGAGCCGGAGAACGTCGAGGTGCTGACCAACTATGGGTCGACACTCAGTGCCGCTGCTCGGTACGACTTGGCAGAAGAGATGCTCCGGCGTGCGGCCCGGTTGAGTCCCGAGAGCATCGGGGCCAGGGCAGCGCTCGGCATTCTGCACTTCCGTCGCGGCATATATGCTCAGGCGGAAATCGAGTTGCAATGGGTGTGCGCCCAGGACGCGGAGTACGGGCCGGCGTTCTACTACCGAGGAGAAGCGCTCAATCGCCTGTCTCGTTACGACGAGGCTATGTCGGTCCTGGAGCAGGCGATTGAGCGTCAGCCAACCAACGCGAAGGCATACTACACGCTCGGGCACCTCTACGACCGAAAGCACATGGGTGAGGAAGCGGCGCTCATGTATCAGAAGGCAAGAGAGTACCAACGCGGATGATCAGGGTCGAGATCGGGACGCTGCATGAGAGCGATGTCGAGAGTGTGCTTCGACCGATCCGCTCGGACTTCGCTCCTATCACAGCCGCGAGCCGGGACCCCATGGTTGCTGCTGGCGAGCCGATGCAGGAGCGGCTCGAGCAAGATGGGCATGATCCCGGTCGGGGGGGCCGTCATGACCTCCGCAGGGGACCTGGGCGCCGACTTCGTAGTCCATATCGTCGTGTCGGCTCCTGCCGAACGGGTTGACGGTACTGGCTGTGTTCGTGCCCCTCAATGCTGGTGTGAAACGAGTAAGGTCGATCGACTTCTAGAGTGCTCTGAGGCGCCTGTGCGCACCCTTTCCGTTCGGGTTAGGTGGGCTACATTCGGCGTCTCGTAACGGACCCGGAGATCCTGATGCTGCAGGCCATAAAGAACTTTTTCACGTCGTCGGTGCCCCCTTCGCCTCAGGCCGATCCTTCGGCCAGTCGGAAGGACACCCGTCTCGCGGCGTGTGCCCTCATGCTCGAGTTGGCTCAGGCGGATGACGAGTTCACCGACGATGAGCGCCAGCACCTAGATTCGGCGATCCGGCGCCAGTACGGTCTCGATGCGGCCGAAGCCGACAAGCTGATCTTGCTCGCTCAGGAGGCTCGGGAAGAAGCGGTCGATCTCTGGCAATTCACCAACCTGATCGCAGAGAACTATTCGCTCGGTCAGAAGATGGTGCTTGCTGAGATCATGTGGGGATTGGTGTACTCGGACGGTGAGCTCGCCGATAAAGAAGACTATCTCATGCGGAAGATCTGCAACCTGCTCCGACTGGAGCCCGGGTACCTCGCGGAGGCTCGGAAGCGAGCCGAGAACGATGGCCATGACATGATGACCGAGGCTGACTGAAGAGGGGTGACATACCCCCTCGTCTCGGGCATATTGTCTGAACCACGTTCACCTCAGGAATGACTGAACCATGCGCGACTTGGTCCCCGGCGGATACATCTTCACCCACTTGGTGTTCTGGACTGTCATCGGCATGGTCGCCGTAGGCACGAATGCCGTCGCCATCATTCTTTCGATCGGTCTTGGTCTGCTTGCCTTCGAGAGTGTGACGAAGAGCTGACCTTATCGTTGTTCGAGGTGTAGAGTGGGCGTCCCTTCTCAGGGGCGCCTTTATTTTTTTCAGAGGTCCTGAATGATCCTCTCTCTCAAGATACTCGGCGGAGTCGCCGCGTTGCTCCTCGGGCTTTGGTTCGGCAGGCCGGGCCGTCCGCAGACGGCGGAGGATTTCGAAGAGAAAATGGCCGCGGGCCCAGGAAGGCGGCGGAAGGTGAAGAAGCGGTTCATGGCCATCGCCTGGCTTCATCGCCAGGTCACCCATCGGTCCATCCGCCGGGAGCGTGGCTTCGGGATCAAGGCGCCCGACGACCACTCCTGAGCCGGGTCGGGGTTAGCTCATCACCCTGTCGATAACGACGAGCATGGCTCCGATAATGGCCCCCAGTAGGTAGCCGAGGCGCACGATTAAGACCAATTCACGGTCGGTCACTTTGCGCACGATCTCTTCGAGCCGCGGCATCGGGAAGTGGAGAACCTTCTCCTCCACACGCTTCGATACGTCGATTTGTGCGACCACGGCGGGAACCTGCGTTTCCAGCCACTCCCACACCGGGTCACCGACGGCTTCTTCGATACGCTGAGGACCATTGTCGGGAAGCCAGCGGGAGGGTGTGCCGATCGGCTTTTCAAGCAGGCCCCGAACCATCTTCCTGACACCTTCATGGGCGGCATCACGAGCGGTGTCCGTGCGGGCGGCGGCGACCATCATTTCGGAGATCCGCTCTTCAGGCACTCGGTCCAGTATGTCGCCCCACGTTCGGGCTCCAGCTTTTTCCAGGCCTGAGTGGAGCTTCTCGACCAGGAAGTCACGCGTGCCGGGATCTCTAGCCATCCCAACCACCCATCCGGAGAGCGTGTTTCTGGTCTCGATGACACTTTGGTCCTCAGAATTCCCAAGGACCTCTGCCACGGGGCGGCGGAGAAAGTCGACGATGGCCTCGTTCACTCCTCGGGCCATAGCCTCCTGGACCACCTGATCCCGAAGGATCTCTGACAGACGCTCAGATCCCTCTGCTTCAATGGTGTCGAGCACTTTCTCGACCGTGTCCTCGGTCATCACCAGGCGTGCCACCACCCTCTGATGGAACTTGAGGTCGCTCAGGAAGCGGTGAAGGAGATCGTGGAGTGTGGCCTCGAAGCGCGCGCGGGCCGTCTCGTCCTCGAGCAGCCGACCGAGTCGTTGGGCGGCCAAGGGGAGGTATCCAGCAATCGCCTTTTCGACGGACCCGATGAGGCCGAGAGGAAGGATCTGCTCGAAGGTCCGCCCGGGCTCGAGCAGGCGCTTTGATGCGCGGTCCAGGTAGTCGTCCACAGCGGCGGTGAAGTCCTCACTCTCTACAGCATTGAGCAACCACTCTTCAACTGCCGCCTCGACCGCCTCCCCTCGAGCTGGCGTGAGAATCCCACCGATGGGTTCGTCGCGAATCGCCTCGACGAGGTCGGTCGCCCGCCGTCCCATCGACTCTTCAAAACGCTCAGACTCAAGATACTCGTCGAGGTTAAGAAGCCCCTTGTCGATTGCGTCGTCGATCAGCTCTTCGAGGTTGCCCATGACCTGCTGTGGGATCAGCGCTCGTAGCGAACCTCGTTCTGTGTGCAGCACGCCCTGAAGGAAGCCGCTGAGTCGCTCGTCGAAGGCCGAGCGGAACGTCTCATCCGTGAACGTCTCGGTGAGGTCTTCGGGAGTGAGCAGCCGGTCTCCCACCGTACGCCCGATGGCGGCCGCGAGACGCGGCTGGTTCTTCGGGATCGCACCCTGGAAGAACTTGATCTTCCACCGCTTGAAGAGTGTGGGTGCCTCATACGGATGGAAGAGCATCCAGATGGCGATGGTGTTGGTTAGACCCCCTGCCAGGGCTCCGAACCCGATCTTGAGCAATACTTCGGTGACCTCTGGACTCACGGGGTCAGCGCCTTTCGTGGGTGAAGAGGCCTCGTACGGGAAACGTGCGCCCCTCGATGCGAAACGTACCCGAAACTTCGAATAATGCCCGCACGGGAAGGATTGGACCGTCGCCGGTGCCCGGAGTGACGTTGGCCGATGTCACCTCCAGAGTGCCATGAACGTTGCCGTCTGTGCTGGAGATCGTCCATGAGGTCGGGACATCGCGGCGTGCAGGCTGGAACGCGCTCGTTTCGGTCCACTCTACTGTGAGGTCCTGCCACTGGAGATCCCGGAAGTCCAAACGAGCCCATCCCAGATACCCCGGCGACTGTTCCGAGTCGTGCTCCGCAGTGCCTTCAATGACCAGCTGGAGAGAGTCTCCCGAGGTCAGAAAAGCCCAATCGCCACCCCGAGGCGATTCCGCGGAGGAGCCACGGGCCATGTCGAGCACCATCCCCCCTAAGCGTTGATCCGACAGATACAGGGATCCCTCGAGAAGCTGAAAAACTTCTCCGCGCGGGCCCACCCATTCGGTCAGCACCGTGCCCAGCGCGACTTCCAAATTTCTTGACCCTTCCTCGAAAATGATGCCCTCCAAAGCGTCTCCCTCTCGAACGACCAGTCTGAGATTTCCGTATGGTAGGACGCGAGCGGGCACGCGTGTTGGTGGTGTCTCCCACTCCTCGGCGAAGAACGCCTCCCACATCCCATTGCGATTCAGCAACCCGCGCGCCTCCCTCACCACCGTGCCGGGACGCGTCGAGGTCTCTAATAACCAGGGGACCACGAAGGTGCTGTCACCGAGGAGGGTCGTGAACACAAAGTTCCGTTCGTAGGATTTGCCCGGTAAGTTTCCGGGTGAGGTCGCGGCGGGGGAGCCTTGCGGGGTCGTTTCGAACTCCGCGTCGGGCTGTCCACAGCCCACCAGTGCCAGGAGCCCCGCCGACAAGGCGGCGGATCTGAGTGACCTCGTCAATTCTGAAGATCCCTCATTCGGTGTCCGACCATTCCGGGGGCGTGGTGGGATCTAGGATCAGTCCTGGCGCCGGATCGAGTGCTCGATCCAACCTCTTCAGGAAGGCCCCGATCTTGCGCGGATTCCGTCCCAGGTCAGGCTTTTCGTTCCGAGCCTGCGCGCGGATGTCGACTCGCGTCTGAGCGTTTTCGTCCAAGCCCACCATGACGGTAATGTCGTCCTTGACCTTCAGTACCATCGTCTGCGCCTCGATGTCGATGGTCCCGGCCTCATCGTTCGATGCGGTCACGGTCCAGCCACGCATTCCGCCTTCGGCGATAGCCAAGGCCGCAGACCACACGGCATCGAACGGGATCGCATAGGTACGCCCGCGCAGCCGGCCGTCTTCAGCGTATGGATCCGTCTTGGCATGGCTCTGTGTTAGGCCTCTCAAAACGGGAGTCAACGCCGGGAGATCTCCGGCCCAAGGGCGAACCGAACCGTGACAGTGGAGGACACGGTCTGTTCGGTGGGTTCTATCGGGGTGGAGTCGCGGTACTGCATGAGTTCGCCTGCCTCCCTCGCGCTCCCAACGGGTCGTGACCCCAGATAGACCTCCAGCGCGGCGCCCAGTTCGTGCCCGAGCGCCACAGCAATGGTCAACGCCTGCCTACGCGCGTCCCCTACGGCCTGAGTCAGCGCTTCAGCTTCTGCACCGTTTGTATTCGAGGCGCTGAACGAGAGTCCAGACACTCGATTGGCCCCAGCCTCGATCGCGATGTCGAGTACTTGGCCTACGACCGTGACGTCCTCCAACGTGACTCGAATGTTGTTGGCTGCCACGTAACTGGAGATCTCTGCCGGCCGATTCCCATCCGCGCGGGTGTATTCCGGTCTCAGCTGATATCCGAAGGTCTCTATGCGGGGCGAGCCGAGTCCGGCCTCCCGGATGGCACCGAGGACGCTCTCCATGAGGGTGGCGTTGCCACTGGCTGCCTCGGCGGCGCTTGGGCGACGAGTCTCCACGGCGAACGACACATGTGCGAGGTCAGACTCCACCGAAACAGAGCCCGTCCCCGAGACCTCAATGAATCCCTGCTGGGCTGCCTGCACCGCGATTCCGGGCGCGACTTCGTACACATGCAGCCTGTCCGCACCTTTCGCGACCTGAGGTTGGGCGCCGGCTTGCATGCCCCCGCAGGCGGCGAGCAGCAGAGTCAGAGGGGTGATTCGTAAGGTCATTGTCATTGGAATCCCGCCGGTCGGGAGGTAACTAGGCCTACACAGCGCTTTCATGGGCCCTTATAGTTTGGCGCCGTCGAACGACCCCCGCTACGCCCTGAGTCAATGAAAGCTGTCATGCCCTTGGCCGGGAAAGGCACGCGCCTCCGACCGCACACCTTGCATACCCCCAAGAGCCTGATGAAGGTCGCGGGCAAGCCCGTCTTGAGCTTCCTCATGGACGACCTGATTGCGCTTGGCGTCGAGGAAATGGTCTTCATTGTCGGCTATCTCAGAGATGAGATGCGCGAGTGGATCGAGCGCGAGTACCCGAACGTTCGTGGCCACTACGTGGTTCAGGAGGTCCAAGATGGGACTGCGGGTGCGGTGGCTCTTGCCGAGCCGTACATCGACGAAGAAGTGATCGTCGCGTTCCCTGATGCAGTCTTCGAAGTCGACTACGGAATGATCGCGCGGTTGGGCGAGGAGTCGTCGGGGCTGATCTGGGTGAAAGTGGTCGAAGACTACCAGCGTTACGGTGTGATCGTGACGGACGACGACGGCAACATGGCGCAGATCATCGAAAAGCCGTCGGAGCCGATCTCGAAGTTGGCGAACATCGGCCTTTACTACATCCGGGATCATGAACTGCTTTTCCGTGGCGTTCGACATACGCTCGCCGCCGGACCGGGGAAGCAGGGGGAGTTCTTCCTGACGGACGCGTTCCAGTACATGGTGGACCATGGCGCCAAGCTCGTGCCGGCTCCAGTAGAGGGCTTCTGGGACGCGGGGAAGCCTGAAACGCTGATCGAGACCAACCAACACCTCATTGAGGGCGAGCTGGGCGGTGTCGACCCGTCTGCATCGGTTGAAGGCGCTGAGCTCGTGGAGCCCGTTCGTATCGAGGCGGACGTCGTTGTCCGTGGGGGCACCATCGGGCCGGGTGTGACGCTCGAAGCCGGGGCGCGGGTGGAGGGATCGACGCTCGTGAGCAGTGTTGTCGGGCCGGGAGCGGTGATCGAGAACAGTGACCTGCACGACTCGATCGTGGGAGCACACTCTGTGATCAAGAGTGCTTCAGGATCTATGTCCGTGGCGGATCACTCGCGGTTTGAAGGTGCTTAGAGGGACTCGCTAAAGGGGCTCTTTAGGGAGGGGGTCAGCCCATCCCGTCCAGCGTCATGAGCGTCAAGATCGCGCGTTCAATGCCCAGAGTGCCGTTGGTGTTGTCGTACCACTCATCAAGGGTATGCGCGCGCCCCATTCCGCCTCCAGCGCCTAGGGTCACACTCGGAATGCCGAGCGACATGGGCACGTTCGCATCCGTGGATGAGGGGATCAACTGCGCGCGGTAGCCCAGTCCTTCTGTGGCTGCGATCGCCGCTTGCACGAGAGGCGCCTGGGCCGATGTGGAGCCGCCAGGGCGACTCCCGATGTCCTCAATGTCCAAGGTGAGCGCAGCACTCCCTTTTTTGCGCCGCGAGTTTTCGTCCGCAATGGCTAGAGTGAGGCGCTCGTGCACGTCCTGGTCGAGGGAGTCGAGTCGTCCCTCGGAAGTACTCCTGACCTCCATTTCTAGCCACACGTCTTCAGGGATCGCGTTCACACTGGTCCCGCCCGCGATTCTGCCAACTGTGAGGGTGGCCCCTTCGCCTGGCTTGATCCGACGCAGGGAGGCGATTGCGTCCCCCAGCGCGTGCAGAGGATTCGCCAGACCGAAGTCGGCCCACGAATGGCCTCCCGGCCCTTTCGCCGTGACTCGATAACGTCGGGAGCCCACGCCCGCGTTCACGATACTCTCATGACCTGCGCCATCGAGCGAGATGAAACCGCACGCGTCGTTTCCGGCTCCGTCGGCTCCGAACAAGTGCCGGACGCCCCGCAGGTTCCCGACACCTTCTTCCCCGACCGTCGCTACGAAGAGCACCGGCGAGACAAGACGAATGCCGGCCTGAGACATGGTGCGGGCAACAGCCAATAGAGCTGCCAGTCCGCGTCCATCGTCACCGATCCCTGGACCGTGGAACCGGTTCCCTTCACGCCGCACTCGCACATCTGTGCCGGCTGGAAAGACCGTATCCAAGTGGGCCGACACGACGAGTGGGGATGGCCCCGGCCCCGGTTCGGCCAGCCAGCCGTACACGTTTCCAACGGCATCAGTGGTGATGTCGACAAGTCCGGCGTCCTCCATGAGTTCGCCCATACGGGCTCCTCGAGTCGCTTCGCCGAACGGAGGTGCCTCGATTTCAGTCAGTTCGACCTGCTCCGAGAGAGTACGTTCGTCGGTATGGCGGAGTGTGGTGCGGGCGACAGAAAAGTGTGTGCCGGCGCGCGCGCGTTGGGCTGCTTTGAGGGCCGGATCTCGTTCAGGAATGGCGTCTTCGGGCATCGGGACCTGGAAGGTTTTTGGTTGCAGCGCCGCTCAGGGCGCGGCCTTGAGTCCGAAGATAACCACCCGGCCCGGCAGGTTCTCCCTCCCGGCTAGGGAGATGTTGCTGGGGTCGGTTAACTTCACCGTGGTGCTGACTTCGGCAACTCAACAGGGGGACTGCGGGGTGAAAGAGAAGGACTTGATCCACGACTGGAATCAGTCCGAGTCGAGCTTCGACTGGTCTGCCGTCGGCGAGATCCAACTCGATGATGAGACCCTTCGTGACGGGCTGCAAAATTCGTCCGTGGTGGACCCTTCGATCGGGGACAAGATCGAGCTGCTCCACCTCATGGATCGGCTGGGCGTCCATACGGCCGACATTGGCCTCCCGGGCGCTGGGCCACGCGCGGTGGACGCCGTTCGCGGCTTAGCCCAGGAGATCGTGGACTCGGGTTTGTCCATCAAAGCGAACTGCGCGGCCCGGACGATGATCGCGGACATAGAGCCGATCGCTGAGATCAGCCAATCCGTCGGCGTCTCCATCGAGGTCTGCACGTTTATTGGGAGTTCGCCCATCCGGCAGTACGCCGAGGAGTGGACGCTCGACAAGATCTTGGCGACCTCGGAGGAGGCTGTGACCTTCGCCGTTGCCCAAGGTCTGCCCGTCCTGATGGTGACGGAGGACACCACCCGAGCTCGCCCCGATGACCTAAAGGCGATCTACACTGCCGCGATCGAGTCGGGAGCGAAGCGGCTCTGCCTCGCGGACACGGTTGGGCATGCCACACCGGAAGGAACGAGGGCCTTGGTGCGCTTTGTCATCGAGGAAATCGTCGAGCCGTCCGGAGAAGACATCGGCGTCGACTGGCACGGGCATCGTGATCGTGGATTAGGGCTGGCCAACGCGCTGGCCGCGATCGAAGCCGGTGCTACGCGGGTTCACGGAACGGCTCTTGGAATCGGAGAGCGGAGCGGCAATACGGAGATGGACCTGCTCCTGGTCAACCTCAAGCTCCTCGGCGTGCACGACGCGGATCTAACGATGCTTCCGGAGTACTGCCGGCTGACCGCTAAAGCCTGCGGAGTCCCGCTGGTCCATTCTTATCCGGTTGTTGGTGAGGACGCGTTCCGCACCGGAACTGGCGTTCATGCTGCTGCCATCGTGAAGGCGGAGGCCAAAGGAGATGCCTGGCTGGCCGATCGCATCTATTCGGGTATTCCCGCGTCGATGGTGGGACTTCGCCAACGTATCGAGGTCGGGCCGATGTCGGGTCTGTCGAACGTGAAGTATTGGCTCCGCGAACATGGGTTCGACCCAAACGACGAGGCGCTCTGCGGCCGCGTGTTCGCCGCTGCGAAGAGTACGGACCATACCCTGAGCGAACAGGAGATCAGAGCCGTTTGCGCGGAGAGCTAGCGTGACCACTCAGCCGGCTCAACGCGGTGGATGAGGGGTCCTCGAGAAGGCCTGGGATGTCCAGGTAAGTGTGTCGGAACCAACCCACACCCGCACCGTCGACATGCACGTGCGGCGGCTACGCGCCAAGCTCGGAGAGACGGGAGCTTGGATCCAGACGATTCGGGGCCTTGGGTACCGGCTCAAGGTGCCTGAGGGAGTCCAGTAGGACTTCACGGTAGCCCGTTCGCGCGCTGCGCCGTTGCCAAGGCGGGGGGGCGGGGCATACGGTGTTCCCATGTCAGAGAACCCGTTCTCAGAGTCGTCTTCGGACGCCGTAGAAGCGCTGCTCGACGAGGTCACCCAGGAAACTCAACCGCAGCCACTTTTCGATGCGAGTCACCTCCGCGGCCAGATCGCGATCATTACGGGTGGGTCCAGCGGGATCGGACGGGCTGTGGCGTTGGGACTCGGTCAGTGCGGTGTCGATATCGCGTTCTGCTTCCTCGACTCCGGGTCACAGTCTCGACTGGACGCTCAGGCGGTGGCTCGAGAACTACGCCAACACGAAGTCCGTGTGTTCTTCCGCGAGTGTGACGTCCGTGAAAGTCAGGATGTGAACTCGTTCGTTGCCGAAGCCACTGAAGAGCTCGGAGGTGTTCAGATCCTCATCAATAACGCTGGAATCGGGCGCGATCGAGCGATGTGGCACATGCAGGACCACGAGTGGGAAGCGGTGGTGCGGACCAACTTGGACGGAGCTTTTTTCTTTACCCGCGCGGTCGCTCCGTTCCTGAGAGCTCAGGAGTACGGGAAGATCGTGAACGTGACGTCGGTACACGGCATCAAGAGTGAGTTCGGGATCTCGAACTATGCGTCGTCCAAGGCCGGCTTGATTGGCCTTACGGAAAGTGCGGCGATCGAACTCGGTCCTAAGAACATCAACGTGAACGCGGTGGCTCCCGGGTACATTCGGACCACGAGACTCACGGAGGGTGTCCCTTCCGAGAACCTGGATCGGGCACGCGAGCGTTCGGCGCTCGGACGGCTTGGTGATCCTCAGGACGTGGCAGGAGTGGTGGTCTTCTTTTGCTCCGAAGCGGCTCGTCACATCACCGGAGTGGTACTTCCGGTTGACGGCGGCTATCTACTCTGACGGCATTGCCCGCATCAACGTCCGCGCCCATTCTCCGCCCATGCAAATTCTGAAACGGTTCGCCAACCTGGTCGACGGACTGAACGACAAGATCGGCTACGGCATCAAGTGGTTGACCTTGGTCATGGTGTTGGTCGGCGCGGGCACGGCTGTTCTTCGCTACTTCGGGCGGGGTTTGGGGCTTTCGCTCAACCTCACGCCGCCCACCGAACTCCAGTGGTACCTATTCAGTCTCATCTTCCTGCTGGGCGCGGCGTACGGACTGAACCAGAACGTACATGTCCGCGTCGATGTGCTCTACGAGAAGCTGAGCGCCAAGAAGCAGGCGTGGATCGACCTGGTTGGAACCGTGATTTTTTTACTCCCCTTCTCCCTAGTCATGCTTTACGTGTCGTGGCCGGCGGTTCGCTCTTCGGTGCAGCTCATGGAGACCTCGCCGGACCCCGGTGGTCTGCCCAGGTGGCCCATCAAAATCGTCATCCTGCTCGCGTTCGGGTTGCTCGCACTCCAAGGCCTCAGCCAGATCGTGAAGCAAGTGGAGATCATCCGAGGCGTCGCTCCCGAGCCGGATGAGAACCCGGAGGTGCACGCATGAACCTCTGGGGTCCCGCGATGTTCGGGGTGGTCCTGATGATGATCTTCAGTGGGTATCCCGTGGCGTTCGCGCTCGGGGGGACCGCGCTGATTTTTGCTGGACTGGCGTCTCTGTTCGGTCTGTTCCCGCTGCCGCTCTTGTTCGCGTTACCCGAGCGCACGTTCGGAACGATGTCGAACCAGGTCCTGCTCGCGGTTCCGTTCTTCATCTTCATGGGTACGGTGCTCGAGAAGTCCAAGTTGGCGGAGCAATTACTCGAGACGATCGGCATCCTGTTCGGACGCTTCCGCGGCGGCCTCGCGATCGGGGTGGTGTTCGTGGGGGCCCTGCTCGCGGCGGCCACGGGTGTCGTAGGGGCCAGCGTCACCGCCATGGGCCTGATTTCCCTGCCGGTTATGCAGCGAAACGGGTACGACGAAAAGCTCAGTCTAGGTGTGATCGCAGCGTCCGGGACGTTGGGCCAGATCATTCCGCCGTCGATCGTCCTGATCGTCCTTGGCGACCAAATGGGCGTCAGCGTTGGCGATCTTTTCCGTGCCGCCCTGGTGCCAGGCCTGATCCTGACCGGAGGGTACGCGGTCTACATCGCGGGCTTGGCCATCGTGAACAAGACCGTCGCGCCCGCGCTTCCCGAGTCGATGCGACTGACCGGCTTCGAGCTCTTAAAGCGAGTCGTGCTGTCGTTGTTGCCCCCTCTCGCGCTCATCGTTGTGGTGCTTGGGAGCATCTTCGCCGGTGTCGCGACCCCGACTGAAGCGGGTGCGCTGGGTGCCGTGGGGGCGATGGTGCTTGCTGCGTTGAACCGGCAGTTGTCCATGAAGGCGCTGAATGCCGCGATGGAAGAAACCAGCCGCCTCACGATCATGGTGGTGTTCCTCCTCATTGGTTCGACGGCCTTCGCGCTCGTCTTCCGCGGGTTGGACGGCGATCTGTGGATCGAGGGACTCCTGACGGGGATCCCGGGTGGAGCGCTCGGATTCCTCATTGTCGTGAACGTGGTCGTCTTCCTGCTCGGGTTCTTCATCGACTTCTTCGAGATCGCCTTCATCATCGTGCCGCTTATCGTGCCGGCCGCCTTGGCACTCGGAGTCGATCTCACTTGGCTTGGAATCGTTCTCGCGGTGAACCTCCAGACATCGTTCCTGACACCTCCCTTCGGGTTCAGTCTGTTCTACCTGAGAGGGGTCACCCCGAGCACGATTCCCACGACGTCGATTTATCGTGGTGTGATTCCGTTTATCGTGATCCAGGTTGTCGTGCTCGCAGGCGTCGTCTGGATGGCGGTGCCGAAGTAGAACGATGCCCGGCGACTTGAAGACCGTTTGGACGGGCGGACGACGGAAGCTGGGGGCGGACCCGCTATTCGGACCGTGGGTGAGGGCGATCGGGACAATCCGGCTTCCGGTGGCGACCGAAGAGCCGTTCTTCTACCTGGTTCGGGCCATCTGTTACCAGCAGCTCGCCGGTGCGGCCGCATCAACGATCCACGGACGTTTTTGTAAGGCCCTCAAAGGCGAAGTGACGCCCGCCAAAGTGCTGCGCGTCAGGGAGACGACCCTGCGGGGCGCTGGATTGTCGCGAGCGAAACTCGCTGCGATCCGCGATCTTGCCCGGAAAGTCCGATCCGGTGAGGTCGAAATTCACGACCTGGACGAGCATACGAACGAAGAAGTGATTCGTCGTCTCGTGCTCGTGAAGGGGATCGGCGAGTGGACCGCTCAGATGTACCTGATCTTCAGGCTCTTCAGGCCTGACGTGTGGCCCACCGGTGACCTCGGCGTGCGCGCTGGTTACGCAAAGGTCCATGGCCTGGACGAGTATCCGACACAGAAGGAGCTCGGGCCGCTCGGTGAACCCTACGCTCCTTGGCGGAGCGCTGCTGCGTGGTATTGCTACCGGGTACTGGATATCGAAGCGCCCTGATCGAAGACGTCTCATCCACACTGTGGATTGTGTTGGAGAGCGATCGGGCTCTTCGGCGTGATGCAGGGCCCGTTTTACGACGTGTCGACTACGGACCCGGCGACGTTCGTTGTAGCGCTCTTCCTGCTGGTCGCAGTGAGCCTGTTGGCGTCTTGGCTCCCGGCCAGGCGGGCAACTCGAGTGAACCCGGTTGAGGCGCTGCATTCGGATTAGAGCCTGCTTGAGGGTGCAGACAAAAAAGCGGGCCCCGACGAATCGGGGCCCGCTTTTTCTTTGCCAAACTGGAGTTAGCCGATCGGATTCCCGACTCGCGGGAAGGCGAACTGAGCGTAGCTCAGCTCGTTGCCTGCCGCGTATGGGAACGACATGTCCCTGAAGGCCTTCCAAGACTGGTAGACCTCGTTGGTGACCGCGTCCCCGGCCGCTTGCTCCTCCAGGAAGTCCATGGATTCGGTCCAGGCTGCTTCCATGATCTCGTTCGGGTATTCCCGGACGATCACGCCGTGCTCGCTGGTCAGGACGTTGAGTGCTGCCGGGTTCGCCGCATCGTAGCTGGCGAGCGTGCTTGAGATCGTCTCTCCGCACGCGGTTCGAAGTATTGCTTGGTACGCACCCGGTAGCTCGTCGTATGCGGCCTGGTTCGTGAGCAGGCTCATCGTCACGCCGGGCTCCCACCAGCCTGGGTAGTAGTAGTTCTTCGCGACCTGGTGGAAGCCGCTCTTCAAATCGTCGTGAGGGCCGACCCACTCGGTAGCGTCGATCGCACCGCGCTCTAGGGCGGGGTAGATCTCGGCGCCGGCTAGCACTTGCACGGTCACGCCTAACCGGGTCATGATCTCGCCGCCCATGCCCGGAATGCGCATGCGCAGCCCCTGCATGTCGGCCAGGCTGTTGATCGGCTCGCGGAACCACCCACCCATCTGTCCACCCGTGGACGACACGGGGAACGTGATGAGGCCGAAGTCAGCGTAGATGTTGTTCAGAAGATCGAGTCCGCCTCCGTGATACAACCACGAGATCTGTTGGCGGCAGTTGAGGCCGAACGGCACCGCAGCATCGAAGGCAAGGGCAGGGTGCTTTCCAGTGTAGTAGTAGCCAGGCGAGATGCCGCACTGGACTGTGCCCTGCATGACTCCGTCCATGACCTGGAGTGGGGGCACGATCTCACCGGCAGCGTAGACTCGGATGTTGAAGTTGCCGCCCGTCATCTCGGAAACACGCTCAGCGAGCCGCTCGCCAGCACCGTAAAGGATGTCCGCGCCGGGCCCGAAGCTCCCCGTAAGGCGCCAGTTAACGCGAGGCCCGGAAACGCCCTCCACCGAGACACTACCGCCGCCGCCGTCGCTCGAACACGCGCCCAGTGCAGCCGCGCCCGCTCCGACTCCCGCCTTCTTGAGAAAGTCCCGTCTCTTGATCGTCATCCCGTACAGCCTCGATGTCTTGGTTCAGCAGCCTCAGAGGGCCAATGAAGTAACCCGTGGCGCGGTGTCGGGCAATCCAAAGGCGGGGCGGCTGGCGCGACGGGCCGGCTCGTCGGATCTTGCGGTCTTCGCTGAAGTTTTGGACCTGTTCTTCGAGGTATCGATGCGTACCAATCGTGCGTGGCACATCGCCGCACTTCTGACTGTCGCCTTTTCGCTCGTAGCCGCGCCTGCAGCCTTGGTGGCACAATCCTCTGAGCCTGTCCGTGCCGGATCCGGGATGGTCGTGTCCACGCAGTGGATCGCCTCAGAGGTCGGCCGCGACGTGCTCGCTGCGGGTGGAAACGCCGTGGACGCCGCGATCGCCACGGGCTTCGCGTTGGCCGTCACGCATCCCTCTGCGGGCAACATTGGCGGGGGCGGCTTCATGGTGATCCGCTTCCCGAACGGGCAGTCCACCGCAATCGACTTTCGCGAAAAGGCACCGCTCGCCGCAGACCCGTTGATGTGGTTGGACGAAAACGGGGAGTACTCATCTCAGATCCACCACCGCAGCCATATGGCCGTAGGTGTCCCAGGTACGGTCGCGGGCTTTGACAAAGCGCACCGGCTCTACGGCGACATGAATTGGGAGCGGCTGGTCTATCCTTCGGTCGCGCTCGCACAGGACGGATTCGAACTGAGTGGTCGCCTGGCCGGTGGGTTGAGTCGGCTCGTGGAGCGCACGAATGCTCATCCAGCGACGGTGGCGCAGTTCTCGAACAATGGGACGCCATTCGGAGAGGGCGAGACGTTCCGGCAAGCCGATTTGGGCCGAACTCTCCAACGCATCATGCTCGAGCGCCGAGATGGGTTCTACAGCGGCGAGACGGCGCGCCTCATCGCGGAAGAGATGGCCGCGAACGGTGGGCTGATTACTGAAGCCGACCTCGAACTCTATGAGGCGAGAGAGCGCAGCCCCATCAAGGGTACCTACCGTGGGTACGACATCATCTCGATGCCGCCCCCGAGTTCTGGTGGGGTGGCCATGGTCACGATGTTGAACATCCTTGAGGGATACGACCTTCCGTCGCTGGGGCATAACACGGTGCCGTACATCCATCACCTGAGTGAGGCGATGCGCCGCGGCTTCAAGGAACGAGCACAGTACTTGGCCGACCCGGACTTTGTGGACGTGCCGATCTTTGAGCTGACCAGTAAGGACCACGCTGCCGCGTTGCGGGCTAGCATTCTGCCGGACATGGCGACCCCGTCTCAGCCTTCGGATATCACGATGGGCTACGAGAGCCCGGAGACCACGCACTACTCAGTCGTGGACGGAAATGGGATGGCGGTTTCTGTCACGTACACTCTCGAATCTGGCTATGGCTCGGGGATCGTCGTGCCCGGTGGTGGCTTCTTACTCAACAATGAGATGGGTGACTTCAATGCCGGACCAGGCCTGACGAACGAAACGGGCCTCATCGGGACGACCCCGAACCTCGCGCGGCCCCAGCAGCGCATGCTCTCCTCCATGACGCCGAGCATCGTTGCGAAGGACGGGCGTCTGGTAGCTGTGGTTGGTAGCCCCGGTGGCCGCACGATCATCAACACGGTCATGCAGGTGATCCTGAACGTGGTCGACTTCGGTATGAACATTCAGGAAGCCGTGAACGCCAAGCGTATTCACCATCAGTGGTTGCCGGACCGGATCCGCATCGAAGGAGATGGTGCTTCGGCCGATGCCATCACGGCGCTTGAAGCGATGGGGCACACCGTCCAGATGGGTGGTGGGCAGGGGACTGCGCACTCGATCATGATCGACGCTCGGACCGGTGAACGGTTGGGTGCCGCAGATCCGAGGAATCCGGACGCTGGGGCGAGAGGGAACTGAGGGTCCGAGTCACGGTTTGTTGTAAATTAGAAACGAAGAACACGCTTGGAGACTGCTCCTGTTGGTTGATGGGTAGGGAAAGACCATGAGACATATGAGAACCGCGGTCGTTCTGACGGCCATGTTCACCTTTGGCGCAGCCGGCATGGTTGCCCAATCCACCGGGCCCTCGCACGCAGGGTATGACCCGAACGCCCCGCGTGACGGGCATTACCACAACGGCGAACTCGGTGAAAAGCTTCTCATTCTTGAATCGAATCTGAAGTGTGATTGTGGATGCGGGCTCGACGTGCACTCGTGTCAGTTCCAGATGCAGTGTGGGACCGCTCCGGTCTGGTCGGTTCGCATTCGGGAGGCGCTCGAAGCCGGTGAGTCCGTTGATGTGATCCAGGCAGGATTCGTTGCCGACTTCGGAAAGACCGTGTTGATGTCGCCACCGGCCGAGGGCTTCAATCTCGTGGGCTACTTTCTACCTGCGATCGCGATCGTGACCGCAGGCATGCTCTTGGGCCTGCTCACACGGCGCGGGACGCGCCGTGAGGACCTAGTGCCGATCGAGGAGCTGACGGACGAAGATGCTGCCCGCCTCGGCGCAGCCATGAAGAAGCTCGATGCGCTGGAGAGCCCTGACTGGTAAGTCGGTTATCGCGTCAGGTCCCATCGCTGCACGTATTCGACATCGAAGTCGTCTCGGGTTCTTCCGAGGATATAGTCGGCACCGATCTCGAAGACTTCTAAGTCGCTCGGTGTCTCGACGAAGCCCAGCACCCGGCCCTCACGGTCGAAGACGGTCCAGATGACCTGTTCGTCTCCAGGGAGTTGGTACTCCTGAACCCACAGGTGGCCAAGCGGATCCGACTTCACGTCGGCATAGGCAGGGAAGGCGTCGACTAGCGGCATTTCCGAGACGCGTTCCATCTCCTGAGCACGCTCTGCTGGGTCGCTGTCGGCGTACTGCTCTTGGAAGTACGCCTTTAGTTGATTCAGGGTCGGCGATGAGGCGAGGTGGTCCCGCCGGATGATGCGGGTTGGCATGCCCTCCGCATCGAAGACCTTCAATTCGTAGGTGTCGGTCGGGCTCACCACGACCCCGTCACCCCACGGAGTATTCAGGGTGTTCCGCCCGAACGGGTGTGTGAAGACGGACATGGATCCAGGGCTGGCTATCACGAACGCCTCTGTTCCCGGAAAGGCCCCGAACGACTGGGCGTCCTCACCCTCCGGAGAGATCGTGGCGTGTTCGTAGTCGAACCGCATCAGCCCCTCTCCGATTTCACCTGCCGTGAAGATTGCGCCGGACCGCACTAGGAGGCGCCCGTTGGACAAGATCCCTCGGAACTGCGGAGCGACCAGATCTTCGTTGTCATGAAGTGCGAATGTCCGCCCATGGACTCCATCCAGCCCGTAGACCGAGATCCGGCGCTGCCGGAAATCGAAGGCCATGATCGAGTCACCAGCCCATGCGTCGATCTCGATGGTCCCCGTGAACTCGCCGGGGCCTTCGCCCTCGCCGCCCCACGAGGCGAGGTGGACGCCCGCCGCGTCGAAGACCCTCATCTCGTTCGAGCCTCCGTTGACCACGACAATACGCCCGTCGTCGAGTCGCATGGCGTCCGACACCCGGAAGAGCTGGTAGGCTTCCTCACCCTCGAGTGTGCCAATGGAGAGCGTCGGGTCGGCTGAGATACTCCACGTGAGTCGCGAGTCCGGCTGCGGCATCTCGTTATCGACGATCGTGACGCCCGCGCTGTCGCGAACCACCGACTGCGGTGCGGATCGAGCGTCGTTCGACTCGGCGCACCCCGCCATGAGCCCGCTTGTTGCCACGACGACCAAAATGAGTCCGGTCTTCGTTCCCATCGTCCCATCCACCATCTGCTCCCGAGACGACTGCCCCGGAATCGTCCGAGTGTTACGACCCCGTCAGTCGTTCACATAGGTCAGGAAGTTGTTCGGATCGTCGTTCTCACCCCGAACCGTCTCCCAGAAGTGTTTCTGCAATGCGAGACCGACGGGCCCTGCAGTTCCCGCTCCGACCGGAATCCTGTCGACGCTCCGAACCGGGGTCACTTCCGCGGCCGTGCCTGTGAAGAAGATCTCGTCCGCTGTGTAGAGGCTCTCTCTAGGGACATGCTGTTCACGGACCGTGTAGCCGAGGTCGTTCGCCAACTGGATGACTGCGTGTCTGGTGATGCCGTTGAGCGATGTCCCGTCGAGGAACGGTGTGAGGACCACGCCATCCCGCACGAGGAAGATGTTCATCCCGCTGCCCTCACTCACGAGCCCATCGGGCCCAAGCGCGATGGCGTCCACGTACCCGTTCTCGAGCGCTTCCATCTTCATGAGCTGGGCGCTCACATAATGCCCCCCCGCTTTGGCGGCGACGGGGATCGTGTTGGGATGCGCCCTCCACCACGTCGACACACAAACGTCCACACCGTGTTTGAGCGCCTCTTCACCCAGGTAGGCTCCCCAGGGCCAGGAGGCCACATAAGAGTCGATGGGGCTGGCGTATGGGTTGAGGCTGATCGAACCGTAGCCCCGAAGGATCATGGGGCGGATATAGCAGGAATCCAGCTTGTTCCGTCGCACGACTTCGAGGATCGCCTCCTTGAACTCCGGAGGGCCGTAATCCTCTGGAGTCATGCGATAGACCTTCGCCGAGTCCATGAGGCGCCGGAGGTGCTGGTCCAGCTGGAAGATTGCTGGGCCCTTGGGCGTCTCGTAGGCACGAATTCCCTCGAAGACCGACGTGCCGAACTGGACGGCGGTACTCAGAAGGTGAAGCTGGGCATCGTGCCAGCCGATCATCTCACCGTTTTTCCAGATCCAATCCGATTCCTGAAAGCCGACAGCACCCATCAGTACAGTCCTTTAATCCAGCCGCCGTCCACAGCGACTGATTGTCCGGTTACGTAAGAAGCCTGCTCAGAACATAAGAATGCTGCTACCGCGCCTAGCTCTGGCGGGTCCCCCAGACGCCCCATGGGAATCTCGCCTTCCCAGCTCTCGTACGCGCCTTCAATCGTGAGACTTTCACGTTCGGCGACGGCTTCGGCCAAGTGGATCAGCCGCTCCGTGCGGGTGAACCCCGGCAGAACGTTGTTCACCGTCACGTTGAACGAGGCCACTTCGTTGGAGATCGTCTTCGCGAAGCCGGTTACGCCGGCCCGGATGGCGTTGGACAAAATGAGACCGGCCACTGGCTGCTTCACGGAGATCGAGGTGACGTTCACGATGCGACCCCAACGCTGCTCTTTCATGCCGGGCAGCACAGCCCGCGTGAGGTTCACCACGCTCTCAAAGTTCTGAGCGATGGCTTGGCTCCAGACTTCGGCGGAGTGATTCTCGAAGGGCCCGGCAGGTGGACCGCCCGTGTTGGTCACTAGAATGTCGATGGTGCCAAACGCTTCCTGAGCTGCCGCGACTACGGCGTCGACGCCGGCCGGATCCGTCAGGTCAGCCTCGACCATCTCGACGCGAACGCCTGATGCGGCAATGATCTCACTCTGGACTTGCTGGAGCTTTTCAGAAGACCTGGAGTTGATGACCAAGTTGGCGCCTTCCGCGGCGAGCGCGTCCGCGATGGCGCGCCCGAGCCCCGAGCTCGAACCACAGACGAGGGCTGTCTTACCCTTGATGCCGAGATCCATGTAGGTCAGTCCTCGTCGTGGAAGTAGGAATCAGATCCGTCCAGCCAGTCTTCGCGCGGCGGACTGAAGACATCCAGGTCGAACGTGTCTTCGAGCGCTTCCGCCCTATGCGGCACGTGGGACGGCAGGTAGAGGACCTCGCCCTCGCCGACTACGCGCTCGTGATACCCTTCAGTGCCCTCGTCGCCGATCCAGAAGCGGAGCGAGCCGGTCACTATATAGGTCAATTGTTCGTTCTCGTGACTGTGTTTCGGCACGATCGCGCCTTTGTCTAGGTAGACATGGGCGAGCATCATGCGGTCTCCGGTGAAGAGCCTGCGCGTGATGTTCTCTTTGACCGTCTCCAGCGGGATATCTTCCCACTTTTCGTGGCGAACGCCGGTGTCGCTCATCTGTGCTCCAGGGTCGATTGGCGGACCGGCCAATCGGCGGCTGGAGGCCGCCAATGTCAATGGCGACTGCGACTTCGGTTTGGCGGGGGGCGCCGCTTCTTTGCGCGGCGCCCCCGCTCAGACTTCGCTTCGTCCCTCAGTGAGATCGCTGCGTCCACTCTGCTCGCTCGCCTCGCAGGAAGCCAGGCCGCCAGCGTCACCGTCGCGAAGAGGACCGCGGCCGACGCTCCGATGACCAGCAGGTCACTGGGTTC